>ERZ773233.57-NODE-57-length-94168-cov-7.061352_pt1 | contig 94168 bp, 110 predicted proteins | sample MGYA00580991_ERZ773233 | MGnify/ENA primary metagenome ERZ773233 (study PRJEB29015, sample SAMEA2738178) | human oral metagenome | biome: human oral; feature: human-associated habitat; material: saliva | place: China | collected 2161 ...
AGTTGGTTAGAGCAGAAGACTCATAATCTTTTGGTCGCTGGTTCAAGTCCAGCTAGGCCCATAGAAAAAGACTTGAAATTAGGAGGAAGAAAAGTATATTGTACATTGCAAATGTGATTTGCGGGTGTAACTCAATTGGCTAGAGTTCCTGCCTTCCAAGCAGACTGTTGCGGGTTCGAGTCCCGTCACCCGCTCCATTAAAAATTCAGTTTCAAGCTGATATTTTTTTTAATTTAAAATTTTGTTGAATTGTTGAGATATTTTAGATTTATTTTCTTTTTAAAATAATGGCAGAGCAAAAGCGATATGTCGTTCGAGTGGGGAAGGAAACAGGAATTTTTACAGATCGATCTCAGGTCCAACCATTGGTTTCTGGTTTTGCTGGTGCGAAATACAAATCGTTTAAGTCGGCTTCAGATGCTGATGAAGCTTTGCAAAGAGGACGAGAGGATTTTTATCAACCTGAGAAAAAGTGGTTTGAGAGAGATATTCCGTTTGTCAAAAAGAGTATTGCTGTGGATGCGGCGTGTTCTTCAGCGAGTGGAGAAATGGAATATCAAGGGATTGATTTAGAGGAACAAAAAGTTGTTTTCTCCTATAAATCTAAGGTATGAACTAATAATATTGGAGAATTTTTGGCGATAGTACATGCACTTTCATATTTGGAAAGGGAAAAAAAGTCTGACTTTGTAGTCTATTCAGATTCCAAGATTGCAATGAGCTGGGTTTTACAATGAAAGTGTAAGACGAATTTTATCCCTAATGACCAAAATAAAGAACTATTTATTTTGATTAAGAGAGCAGAGGCGTGGCTCGAAAATCATCCAGGAGAAAGAAAAATATTAAAGCGAAAGACAAGTGAGCGATGAGAGAACCCAGCAGATTTTGGTAGAAAATAGTTGAAAAAAGGAAAAACACTGACGAATATCAGTGTTCTTTTTTGTTATGATAGTTTTTCAATGAGTTGTGCCATATTGAGTACTGTTTGGTCTGATCGCATAGGTCAGATAATTTGAAGACCTGTTGGAAGCTCTTCTTCTTGATGAGAGATTGTTCACATAGGAACTGAAATGGCAGGCAGTCCAGCAAGATTTGCAGGGACAGTATAGAGATCCGCAAGATAGGCTTTTAGGGGATCGTCTGATTTTTCTCAAATTTTTCGAGCAACCTCAGGAGATGTTGGGGTAAGCACAGCATCGTAATTATTGAATAGATCTTCAAAGTCAGATTTTAGCTGTTTTTGAGCTTGTAAAGCTTTGAGATAGTAGCTTTCGTAGTTTGCAGAGCTAAGGATATAGGTTCCTAAAAGGATTCTTCTCTTTGCTTCTTCTCCAAAACCCTTTGCTCTCATAGCTGAATAATACTGATCAAGACTTGGATAGTCATGGGTATTTCCTTGTTGTCAGAATCTAATACCATCAAAGCGAGATAGATTAGTACTTACCTCAGATGGCATAAGGGTATAGTAGATTGCTAATGAGGATTTGAGCATAGGGAGGGACTTGATCTCTACTGTGTGTCCTAATGCGCGGAGTTGATCAAGTTTTTGGAGAAATAATGTTTTGATCTGTGGATCAAGTCCTTCATCTAGGGCTTCCTGAGGAATGAAGAACTTATAGATTTTTGAGTCAGTTTTTTTGATCTTTTTGATTTCCTCTGCTTTGGGTGCACTTGTTGAGTCTTTGGGATCATGAGATGCAAGAAAGGAGAACAAAATCTGAGCATCTTCTGCGGTCTTACTAAAGATTCCAACTTGATCAAGAGATGAAGCCATCGCAACTACTCCATAACGAGATACCGCTCAATAAGTGGGTTTAAAACCAACAATTCCACACATTGCAGCAGGCTGGCGCACGCTTCCTCAGGTGTCTGTTCCAAGAGCGGCAATTGCCATATCTGCAGCTACTGCAACGGCAGATCCTCAACTACTTCCTCATGGGATGCGGTTGGTGCCGTTTGGGTTTTTTACAGGTCAGAACACAGATGTTTCGTTGGACCCTCCCATCGCAAACTCATCCATGTTGGCTGCTCATAGAGGAAGTGCTCAGGCATTGAGGAGATTTTCCATACAAGTTGCTGTATAAGGAGCTGTGAAATTTTCAAGCATATGAGATCCACAGCTAGAGATTTCTCCTTTGATGAGGATGTTGTCTTTGACCATAAGTGGTAGTCATGCTAGAGGAAGCTGAGCAATATCTGCTGGTACCTTCTGATCGAAAAAACGTACTACTGCATTGAGCTCTGGATTTAGTGATTGAGCTTTTTTGAGATAATGGGAAAACACCTCTTGAGGTTTGAGGTTTCAGGTAGAGACTCCTTTGATGTATTCTGAAATAGTGAGTTGCATTGAAAAAGAAGAAAGGATAAAATATTTGCTTTTGTTGTTATATGCTTTTATAAGAAGCTTAAAGTCTGACTTTATCTGTTGATAGTGTAGTTATTTCATAGTTTTTTTCAACTATAAAAGTTTAACTCCTATCTTGACACTTTCTTAAAATGTAAAATAGTATTGATTTTTGATTTCAAAAAGGTATATAAGAATTATAAATAAAACCATTTAATAATTAAAGATATGGCTACTAAGACTACTAAGAACTATGTTCTTGACACTAATGTGGTGTTGTCCGATCCTTGTGCGATCTATGCTTTTGCAGAGCACAATGTGATTATTCCGATTCCTGTGCTGCAAGAGGTTGAATCCTTCAAGAAAGGACAAGCAGAACGCAATCACCAGGCTCGTGCTTTCCTCAGAGAGCTTAAGAAGTTCGAAGAGAAATTTCCAACCCTCCCTTCAGAAGGCTTCCCGCTCCCAGAAGGAGGACGTTTAAAGTTTCCTTCTGCGCTCCCTCAAAAGAACAGGCTAGAGAAATATCCTCAAGATACAGTTGATCACCAACTTCTTGACTTAGTTCTTTCATTGATCACCAAGAACAAAAATGATGAATTTGTCCTTGTGACGTATGATCTCTCTTTGAGAATTAAGGCTAAGACATTGGGAATTGTTTCAGAACCTTACAAGAATGTACAGGTAGATACTGAAAAGATCTATGGAGAGATACTGGAAGTGGGGATTTCTGGAGAGGAAGAGGCAAGTTTTCATCAGGATAAGAAAGGTTTTTGTGAGAAATTCCTCTCTAATAACCCCTTTCTTGAAGAACTCCCTCTCAATACACCTGTTCGTTTGCTTTATCAACCGCAAAACTCGGATGATATGGACGAAATTCTTTTTTTCAAGAAAGCAAATGAACTTGTGCCAATCCGAAAAAATGATGAGGTCTTTAGTATCAAGGCAAGAAATCTAGAACAGCAATTTGCACTGCATGCATTGCTTGATCCTGAGATTCCTATCGTGGCTTTGACTGGAGCAGCAGGAACAGGAAAAACTCTTATTTGTTTGGCTTCAGTTCTCAAGATGCTTAAATCTGGTCAGTATGAAAAAGCTAAAATTGCACGTCCTATGGTTGAACTCTCGGACAAGACGATGGGCTTTTTGCCAGGTACAGTCGAGGAAAAGATTGACCCTTATTTCGGTCCAATCTATGACAATTTGGAATTCTTGAGATCTCTCAAGCCAGAGAAGTCAGAGAAAAAAGGCAAGACTACAGAAGCAACAGAAAGCAATGAGTCTGCTAGTCAGCGTGTTTTGAAGGAATGGATGAAGGATAAGAATCTCGAATGCTTTGCTCTCAACTTCCTTCGAGGACGAAGTTTGCCTAAGAGCTTGATCATCATTGATGAGGCACAGAACACTACTCCTCAAGAAATGAAAACGATCCTGACTCGTTTGGGTGAGGGATCAAAAGTGATTGTGATCGGTGATATTTCACAGATTGACAATCCCTATTTGGGAGAACGGAGTAATGGTCTTGCTCATCTGATCGATGCATTCAAGGGAAGGGAAGAGTTCTTCCATATCCACTTGACCAAAGGTGAGCGAAGCAAAATTGCAACGCTTGCAGCAGAGCTTTTGTAATTCAGAAACTCTGCATCAGCTATGTTTAACTTTAGAGCCTGGGGTATTTCCCCAGGTTTTTCTTTTTATAATTTATGTATGATAGAAAATAAGAAAAAAACTGATTTTCGATTTTGAAAATCAGCTTTTTATTTTGGTTATATTTATTCTCCGATATAAGCATAGGTTCCTTTGTCTACTCTTTGGAAATCTTCTTTGAATTTTTGAAGATTGAGAACTACAGTATTTGGACTTACCATTTTTTCTCTGAGAACTTCCTTGGTAAGTTCTTTTGCAGTCATTGGATGGTTATTTTTTTTGAAGATTCTAATTAGGATATCTCTAACACTTCCCCCTTGAAATCCTCGTTCTTTAAGACCGTAGGTTCCTAATCCTAGATTGATAAATAGGTCATTATTTTTTACAAGTTCATTGTGAACAGTATTGATTTTTGTAAGTTCTCCCGGAAATCGTTCTAGTATTTTTGCAGGGAGTTCTTGATAATGAATTGGTTTGTTAAGTCTTCTGATAGTATAGAGCATCTTGAGCTTTACTGTTTTTGGATTGATGTCATCAAAATCAGAAAGTCAGATTTTTCCATCTAATATAGTAACATTTTTTACGATGTTGAAAAAGTTAACATAGAAAAGATCATTTTTGAGTGATGGAATTTCCTTAGTATCTTCAGCAAAGTATTCTTTGAGTTCAGAGATGAATTCATAAAGGTCTTGAGACTGATTTCTCTCCTTGAAGTGCTGAAGAGTGAAGAGTACAAGTTTGGTCAAAAGATCTTCGTAAAGAGGTTCAATATAGAAAGCTCTATTGATTCCTTTATTTCTCTTGAGATAGGTGATATCAAAATCAGATACTAGGATTAATTTGAGTTCTTGTTTTGAAAACTTGAAAAGATTTTTATTGATGATTTTTGAGATCAAAACCTCTTCTCCTAGGATTCCTCCGTGTGATTCAAGGATATTTTTACTCTCTTCAAGTACGTTCATATATACCTCATTACCTACAATAAGTCTTCTGAATCTCATCAATGCTTGCGTTTCGATTTGTCTTACTCTTTCTCTAGTGAGAGAATATTCTTTTCCTATTTTTTGGAGTGGGGTTTCTTTTCCGCCATCAAGTCCAAATTTTCTCATCAAAATAAGTCTTTCCTTTGGTTTACAGTAGAGGAGGACTTCTTTGAGTTGAGTAGACTCTAGATCTACTACAATTTTTTTGTCATCCATTTTGGTATTAAAATTCATTGTAATCAGAAAGTCATGATCTAAATTGGAATATCCCATTTTTTGCACTTTTAACTTTTTGATAGTATAAGAATGAGCAAAAGAATGTCAAGTATTTTCTCCTAAAAAAAAGAGGAATGTAAAACAAGGGAAATGAGGAAAAAAGTCAGATTTTTTTGACTTTTTTTAGTTTTTTGATTACAATTGATGTGATTTATATTTTGTGGAATGCATGCTTGATAGGCTTCAAAATATTGTCTATGACACCAATTATACCACACAAATTCCAGGTGGAGGCTATGTTTTTCTTGAAAATCAGAATCAAGCTCTAAATATTCCTTCTTTGGATAAGCAGGAAGTGGCTACCCCTACAAAAAACATTTCTTTTATGGATAAAATTTTGGCAACTCTCGGGCTTTTACCACTAGCTGAAAACAAAGATAAAAAATCAGATCTCCCTTTACAAACACAGGAAAGCCCATTAGATTCTAAATCTAATCCTCAGTTTGCACAACAGGTTAAGGATCTTTTGAATTTGTCTGATGCTGAATATAGTGATAAGATGTTGACTTCTCAGCTTAGACAGTATATTAAGGAGGTAGATACTCATTATACTTCTTTGCTCTCGGACTATAAATCACATATTGCCCCTTCATATTGGGAATTTAATGTTCCTCATTTTAATGTTTCAGGATTGTTAGGAAAGGCTTATTATACCCAGTCTTATCCTAGTTATATTGATATGCTCTGGACTAGGGATATTATGGGACTCCATGCAAAGCGAGATATGAGTTTTTATCTCTATCCTGAAGACGATAGTGATATGCAAGTAATGCTTAAGCATAGATCTACTCAGATTAAGGCTGAGCTTTCAGAGGCTATGCAAAAGGGGATTACTACAGATAAAGAGCTAGAACAACAATATCGTGATGTGGAGATGATTAGAGAAAAGCTGACAACAAAGGAAGAGAGATATTTTGAACTCTGAAATTATACTACAATTTATGCTACAGATGAAGAGAAACTAAGAGAAACGGGGAAAAAATTTGAGCAAAAAATTTCTGGATATGGAATAGGAGTAAAATCAGCAATTCATAGAATGGATGAGGGATTTACTTCAAATTTGCCAATTTGTCTAGATAATCTTGGGATTGTGAGAAGTGCTGTGACTAGTTCATTGGCAGCGAGCTTTCCTTTTATTTCAAGTGATTTGATCACAGATACGGGGATTTTGTATGGAGTGAATTCTCATACAGGTGGGCTTGTGATTTTTGATCGTTTCAATTCTAGGCTTTCAAATATGAATAGTGTAATCTTGGCGACCTCTGGAGCCGGAAAGTCTTTTACGGTTAAGCTTGAGATTCTTAGATATTTGCTCAATGGAGTCGATGTGATCGTTATTGATCCGGAAAACGAATATCAGGCATTATGTGAAAAGGTTGGTGGAACTTATGTGAATATTGCAACTTCTTCTCAGCAGTTTCTCAATCCTTTTGATTTGCCACCAATGATTGAGGATGTAGAGTATGGAAAAGGAGATTTGCTCCGTTCTCAAGTGATGAACTTGGTTGGATTGATTCAGATTTTGATTTGAAAATTAAGTGCTGAAGAAGAAGCGTTGCTCGATAAGGCGCTCCAAAATACTTATGCATTGAAGGGTTTTACTTTTGATATGGATGATTATACCGGTAAGCAGCCTCCTTTGATGGAAGATTTGATGAATGTGCTTGATGGAATGCGTTGAGGAGAGCAAATCGCACTTAAGCTTAGTAAGTATGTAACAGGAACTTTTGGAAAACTCTTTAATAATTATACCAATGTGGATATCAATAATGCAATTACTGTCTTTAGTATCCGTGATGTAGAAGAAGCTCTTAAAACTCCAGCAATGTTTAATGTGCTTAGTTTTATTTGGGCAAAGGTAAGATCTGTTAAGAAACAGAGACTATTGGTTTGTGATGAAGCTTGGATTATGCTTCAAAATGATATTTCAGCGAATTTCCTTTTTGGACTGATAAAAAGAGCAAGAAAATACTGACTAGGAATTACGACTATTTCTCAGGATATTGAGGATTTTATTCGTAGTCCATATGGAAAGCCTATTGTTTCAAACTCTTCGATGCAGCTCTTGCTCAAGCAATCGGTTACTTCGATGAAATCGCTCAATCAGCTCTTGTGACTTTCAGAAGCTGAGCAGCAAAGATTGATTTCAGTAGGAGTTGGGGAGTGATTGATGTTTGTTGGAAATCAGCATGTTGGAGTACAAATTCTCGCTTCACCGTATGAGAAGCAATTTATTACTACAGATGTTAAGAATACAAACTAATAAGAATACTTTAGCTTTTCTGGGTTTAAAAAAATAGGTTTTTATTTCTTTCTTTGTTGGATATGAGAGATCAACAGCAATATCCCTTGCAAGTAAAATGGGCTGCATATGCAGGATTGCTGTTTTTCTCGTTTTTGGTGCAGTGGCAATTAGATAATCGCTCTTTAGTTTTTGAAACACAAGATGAGACTTTTGTCCGTTGATATATCAAATTGGGGAAATGGGTACTTGTCTTTTCGTTTATCATTGCTCTTTTGTGGTGAATCCAGTGCCGATTTGGTATTCCCTTTTTGTCTTGGTGGATTTGATCTTTTTTAGGGATGCTTTTGTGGGTGGTGCTTGTTGGTATGGTTATGATTTCTCAGTGAAAATCTTTTGTTGTGGTAGCACAAGATATTAAAAAAGAGGAAAGAAGTCAGATTTTGTCTCTATTTCTCCCTGGAATCTCAACAAAAAAACGATTTGATGCTTTGTCATCTGGTAAAGTAAATTGGTGGGTTAAAGAGGCGGAATTGTGGTGGTTTATTTTGATGGTTGTTGGTGTCCTAGATCCTGTAGGGTATTTGTGGCGGTGAGGAGTCCTTCTCTTGCTATTTAGGTGTGGTATGTTATTTTGGGGGAGAGATATTCTTCCTCAAGAGTGGAAAGTTGGACTTAATATGTGGATGTTCAGGTGGGGAGAAGAAATATTCTTGTTTCTGCCAGCGTTATGGAGCTGGTGAAAAGATGAAGGTTCTCTTTATCTTAAATATCAAGAGCAACAGAGATCTTTTATACAAAAAGGGAAAATGCCCTTGTGAGTCTGGTTTTTCTTTGTTTCTATAGCTGTTTTGTTTTTGATATGGGGGGTATTATGATGAGTGCTGTGGAAATTGAGCGTTGTGGTGTATTGGCTTATGAGAGGGATGATTTTGATGACAAAAGAACAATTATAAGTATTTTATTTTAATCATATAGTATGATGAAAAAGTCGTTAGTAAAAGCTTTTTTGATGGCAATGATTGCTTTTGCGCCAACGTTTGCTATGAATGTAAGTGCTAATGGTTCACAACAGGTAACGAATAATTTTACCTCTTCAATTGATAGATCTACGGAGACTATACAAAAGCATTTGGATACAGCTCCAACGGACATCAATATGAAAGCGTGATGGGTGAGTTGGGCTATTAGGAAAACTATTGACGTTGTGTTTCCTGTGCTTGTAGTCGTTGCTGTTTTAGTTGCTATGTTTGGTCTTTATACGGTTCTTTCAGATCCGGCAAAGGTCAAAGAAGGTATGATGACAATAACCTATGGTATGATCTGAATTGTTTTGCTTTTTAGTGCAAATTATTTGAGTACAACTATTTTCTCAGGGCTCTGGGGATGATGAACAACAGAGTCAACTACAATCGATATGGCTACGCTTTTGACTAATATCTACTCGATGATGGTATATCCATTTCTCAAGATTGCCATTTACTTTTCATTGGGTATTTTGGTAATTATTATGATGAGTCGTGTGTTTACCTATATTACATCACAGGATGACAAGGTAAAAACTAAGGCTACTGGGGTGATTACTTGGTCTGTGGTCGGGATGCTGATTATTACTGGTGCGAAACAGATTGTTGAGGCGATATATGGAAAGCAAGAGGCAGTACTTAAAGGGGCTCCTACCTCATTGACACAAATTGGTTCGCAAATTCTTAATCCTAAGAGTATTCCAATTGTATTTCAAATTATGAATTGGGCACTGGGATTGATCTCTTTGATTCTCTTAGTAATGATTATTTGGCAGACCTACCAAATGCTTACAAAGCCTGATGATGCGACGACATTTAAGACGCTTAGAAGTACGATTATGTATGCATTTTTGGGATTGGTTTTGATAGGATCTGCATATCTTTTGGCAAACTGGTTAATTATCACATAACAGACTTGATAGTGAAAAGTTGACAGGAATCAGCTTTTTGGATATACTTATTTTGAGCTTTTCTCCTTTGGGGAGAATTGAATAAAGCATTGTAAATATTTTAGTCTTTTGGAAAAAATATGAATAATAAAATATTGCTTAGTACCGATACTATGGTTGGTTATGGGCTCGATATGATCTTTGAAATGGCAAAAAAATGTGGATATGATGGGATTGATTTGGCGGTTTCAAAGTGATTTGATGCGTGGAATGAAAATTATGTAAAATCGCTTGTCAAAAAGCATCAACTACCAATCTATTCGATTCAGACTTCAGCTTCTTTGAATAGCAAGGAGATGAATAAGGTGTTGGATTTATGTGAGGCAACTAATTGTGATTTGATTACGATCAATGCTCCGAAGTTTTTTGATTTCAGATCGTATGCGTTTATAGCAAATAATATTGGGGAATATCAAGCTCAGAATCCAGCTCTTAATTTTGCTATTATTAATCCAGAGGATAATAATATTTTTGCATTGCCGATTCCTGCATATCGTTTTAGTAATATGTTGGATATTATCAAAAAATACAATTGTGCACTGGCTTTGGATGTTGCAAATATGGATAGTCAGGAATTAGAGGGAAATTTTAGTAATAAGCTTGATGATTTTGCCCAGTATCTTGCTATGGTTTATATTTCTGATAAGTCTAGAAAGTGAGAAGGACACTTGGTTCCTTGAGATGGGATTCTTCAGTTGCCTGCATTTATTAGAAGGCTTATGAAGTCTAATTTTTTGCGTCCGTTTAGTGTAAAGTTAAATTTGACCAAAGAGGAACTTGCAGATGCTGATAAGGTTGAGCTTTTGCTTAATAAGACTAGAGAATTTATTCTTAAAAGTGTAGACTAGTGTCTAGTACTTTAAACATAAAAGTAAAAATCTGAATCGTAGTGAGGTAAGGACTCTAGATTCAGATTTTTTTAATTATTTACTGTTTACTGATACAATTTGTTGATTGTGACCATTACTTTCGATAAGGTCTACCATTGCAAGTGCGTAGTCTGCATAACTTACTTGACTTTCTCCTCTACTATTGAGGAAGAACTCTGAGGTACCAAGAAGGTATTCTCCAGTTGTTTCTCAGTCTGCTTTGAAATTAGCTGGTGGTGTTACATAAGTCCAGTTAACCTCAGAAGCATTTACAATGATATTGTATGCTTCGAGACTAGCATTTGATACAGGAAGGAATATCTCTGGAAAATTAGGGGTTTTCCCTAAGTGAATTGTGTGCTCTGGATCTACAAAGAGAGATCATGCTCCCCCTACTACCATTAGTCTAGTTTGAGTGTTAGAAAGAAGATTTACTAAATGTTGTGCAATGAGTTTGTGTTGTGGTAGGGTTTCTGGTGTCCATGCACCAAAAGCGTTAACTACTACATCAAAATCTTTAAGATCTTCTTTTGTAAGGTTAAGTGCATCTTTTTTTATGCTAGATTGAGCATTGGTTTTGTTTTCTGAACGAACAATAGCGGTTACTTCATGTCCTCTAGCAACAGCTTCGTTTGTTATTAGAGATCAAGCTTTTCCATTAGCTCCAATTACGGCAATTTTCATGAGTGTGTATAATTAGGAATAAAAACAACTCACTTACTTTTATAAAGTGATTGTATCTTCTTTATATTGAAGTTTTTTAAAATTTCAATAGGTAGATGTAAATAGACTTTCCTTTTGGTAACAAAAAAGAGAAATACACTTCCTCTTTGCAAAAAAATATCGCTTGTCTTGTGTGCGTGAATAGATAGTCTATATTTATTCTTTAAGGGCCCAATTTTCTAGATGTTTGATTTGTTTATGTAGGTCTTTTCCTTGTATGCTGAGGTAGTAGTTGATTTTTAGGGGTTTTGATTGAGAAACAATTCTTGATACAAGTTTTTTTTCAACAAGAAGATCTAGTCTTTCCGTGAGGACTTTTGAATTAATCTGTGGGATTCTTCTCATAATCCCAGAAAAACTATCGATCCCTTCGGCGAGTGAATGAAAAATATGAAGTGTTCGTTTTTTCCCAAAAACTTCAAATAGTTGATAGACTGGACATTGGTTTGATCGAGGGGTAATATTTTCCATGATTACTTTTTATGGGTAAATTTTTCTGATATCGAATTGATCTTATATCACTTTTTACTAAAATAGCAAGAGGTTTTTTAATAAAAAGAGGTCAAAAATCAGACTTTTAGAACTTTTTTAGCTATAATAGAGATAGGTTTTATATAGAGCGGATCATGATGGCAAAAAACTCAAGGAATCAGGTGCAGAGTTCTCAAAACGTCGTTAGAAGTCTCACAAATAGTCCTCAATTACAACAAACTATTAATAGTTTGTTAAAAGCCCTTAATCAGAAAAATGATAGGTCTGCTTTTGAGTTTACTGAAAATTTGCAATGAGAAATTGACTGGAGGGGAGGTCAAGGAATTCTTTTTCAAATGGCAAATCCTAATAATCATGTTATGAGGGATTTGGACTTTCTGGAGCTAAGAAATGAAGTAATTCACTTTGATGAATTAAGTACTATTGTCCAAAATGGTATGCAAATGCCGAATAATAGTCCAATGTGGGCGGCATTTGAGTCTGTGTTGGTTGATGAGATCACTAGAGAATTTAAACAACTAATCGATCAAAATGCTACTTTAAAACCTCTAAAGTCAGATTTTTTATCTCATATTTCAGGAGTTCGTAGCCCTGAGGTTTTGATCAGTCTTATTGAGGGGTTTGCGTCAAACTTGAATAATGCAAATCAAAAAAAAGAATTTCAAAAGTTGATAAAAGATTATAAAATTTCTTTTTCGACTATTGCTCAAAGATTACAAGCAAAGTGACTTGATATGTCTAGTTTGCAAAATCCTTATACTCAATGGAGTGCTGAAAATAAGGTATTGTGGGATGGTATTCTTTCCCAGCTTGTTATTGGTAGATTTCAGGGGCGCGTCCATGATTTAAATACTTTGGTGGAGTGATCTATTGGTGTGTTTGACAGAGCATTACCAACTTTTGCGATTTTTTTTGAAAAATATCCTTTTGATTATCAAGCATTGCAACAGAAATATCCTGAAAAGTGGGAGGAGATTGAAACTCTGCAAACTCAGGCAGGAGAGGCAAAAGATGATGCAACTTTGGAACAAATCAATCAACAAATTCAGAATCTTGAGTTTTCTCTTTATTTGCAAAGTCTTTCAGAACAGAATGCCCAACTGGCACAAGTTATGCAGAAGCTGGTAGCTTCAAACTGTGATTTTTCAAAGTTAAGTTCTGCTGAGCTTGATTGTTTAATGAAAGAGATCGTAGATATTACAATAGATAAATATAAAGATAAAAATCTGATAAAAGTCTTTGAACAGATGGGGGGATCTGGCTTTGAAACTTTTTTTAGAGAACTTTTTGATATGAATAAAACTTCTCTCAAGCTTTGAGGAGTTGATTTGCCAATAACTAAAAAAATAACAGGGAATTTTGCTTATAGTCTCCAAAATTTAGAGGCGTTTGCTCAGATGGATCTTCCTCTTGAATTTGAGTTGAAAAACATAGATCAAGCTGGGATTTCTGTTGAAAATCGTGCGAGTCTTGAGGCTCTCTTTGAGGCTGAAATGAGCGATGACAAAAAGTCTATTAAGCTTTGAGGTAGGGATATAGGAAAGCTTTTGTATCTCTGGATGATGAGTAATCAAGATAAGTGATTTGAAAATTTCGAAAGAAAGGAGTTGTTAGATAAGGGAATTAGTAATCTCTTTTCTGAGCCGGATCAAGCAGTTAATCGTGTAGAGCTAGAAAAGCTCAAGGATCAACTTCAGGACGAAGAATCTCCGGAAGAGCTTATAGAAAAATGAGTGAAGGAACTCAATGACTTTTGGAAAGGGATAAAAGGGGGAGGCTCTGAAACTTGACCTCAGGTATGAGATTACCTTTATTTTGAGGATTCAGCACTGGATAGTATGATTCCTCCTTATGATGTCGGATGAGGAGATGAAAGTCAAGAAAAGGTTAGAATGGAAATTACAATGGTGGATAATGAAACAGGGAAAATTTCCTTTAAGATGTATGGTACGGAAATCGCTTTGTCTCAAAATGATGAGGGAGTAGAGTATACTCTTGATATGTCCTTGTTTGTAGAGAAGATGAAAGAAAGAAAAAATCTGATCAAAATTCCTCGTGATCAGCAAGATTCTAAATGAATTATTGATTCTTTGGCTAATGCTGACGTTTCTGCAGATAAGCTTTGATGAGTAAAAATCGAGGATGGGAAACTTATGTTTGATCAATATGATGAAGAGGGAAATGCGACTCAAGTAGAGGCAACCCATTTTGCTGTATATGATAAAGTTTCTGATCAAAAAAGTGGTTTTAGTAGAGAAAAGATTATATATCAAACAAAGATGATAGATAACGATACAGTAGAGGTGACTGGTGATGTGCCTGATATGAATTGAGAAACCAAACATTATAAGAAAACGATGAAATTGTCAGATTTTTTACTTTTTGTAGCAAATAAACATTTATTGCCAAAGACGAAAGAGCAGGTAGAAGCTGAGCTTAAGACTCAAGGTGAGATCCCTGGTAAGAAGCAAAGAGTCTGGAAGTGGATGTCAATACGCGCGATGACTTCAAGTGTTAAGACAGTTTGGAAAAATTTGACGGCAAAAATAGAGTCTCGTTATAAGGAGCAAGATGATCTCTGTTTGAATTGGTTGATTGATGATTTTTGAATTTATGATAAAATTGCTAAAATTATCCCATGAGATGTTGTGAAAAGTGCAGCAAATAGCCTTAGAGATGAGGCAATATCAAAAGTAGAAGGTAAAACTTGGGCAGTTATTGAAGATTGGCTTAAGAGATTTGAAGGAATGTGAGATTTTGCTACTTTTTTTAGGACAGGGAAGGATGACTTTACGGGGCTTAAACAAGCTGCTTTGTGATGAAAAACTTTGCAGCAGATTTTGGAGAGTGGGGAAACTGTAGTTAATAATCCAAAATTAAGACCTATTATGGCTGCGGCTATGATTGCAAATCTAAAGAAATGAGCAGGACTCTATCGTAATGTTCAATGAGGTGAAAATAAGGCTCTTTGGGTAAAATGTCTTCTTGGAAATGATCATCATAAAAGATATATGGAGATGAAAAATGATATTATTGCAAGGATCCAGGCTGGGGCTGCTGATTCTGACCAACTTCAGGATAGGTTGAAAAATTCTGAGATTGATTATATTGTCAATAATATCAGAGGTGCTGATGTTGGGCTTGATTTTGGATCTGTGAAGGGGAATGATACTAGTCTCAGAAAAATTTATTCATCGAAGTTTGCTGGAGCGTTAGAGGGAGAAAAGAAGCAAACAGATTCTTTGATTCAGGAAGAATATGGAAAACTAAAACATCAGAATTTTGAAAAAGCCTTCAATGATTTTAAATCAATGATTAAGTCTGGTAGATTTGAGAGAGGAATAGCGAATTTGATGAGAATGGTTGACCTGACTGGTAAAAGTGGTTATAGAATGGATCAGGTAAGAAGAGCTTTTTCTTTTGTGGTGCTTTCTGGTATGATGAATAGATATGGTGGAGATAAGTTAACAAGGAAATTTTTTGATCAGCTCGCAATAACATTGCAGATTCCTACTGCTTTTTGAACCAAGAAACGAGATCACTGGGATAATGCATGGCATCTGATGAATAAGATCCCTCCGGCAGAGTGACAAAGATCTTTTGGTCAATATCTAGAGGAAAAAGGACTCAAAAAATCAGATTTTTCTCACCGTTCTTGAAAAATTGATTATGCTGGTTTTATGGATCATTTGTGGCATTGGCGAGATATGAATCAAGCTCAGGTAAATGGGTACTTTGATTCTCTCTTTATTCGTGAATGAGGAAAAAATGAAAAAGGTGAGGTGGAAAAACCTAAATTTGATCCTATAGAAAAAAAGGTAAACGACCAGCTTTGGAAAAGACAATCAGATAAAGTATATGCTAATTGGGCTAAAAATCCAGTACTTATGAGTTTAAATGGCTTGCAAAAGGGGGTAGAAGTTTTTCAGCTTAATATGGGTTATAACCAAAATGGTTTTGACTGAGAAGATGCTGATGTTAGAAATGATAAGGCACTTTTTCGAAAAGAAGTAACTAATGATCTCAAAGCTACTCTCGAAAGGCAGAAAAATGCTAATGAAGGTAGGGGAAATCCTGCAGATATTATGAATCTCTTTTTGAAGATTTTTAGTACAAGAATGACGGAAGCAGACTATCCAGGATTAGTCTCTGTATTAAAAACAGCGCGTTATGTTAAACAAAATCAAGGTAAAAAGATAGAAGTACAAAAAGAGGGAGTACTCTTGAATTTAGGAATCTATCAAAATAGTGATTCAGGTTTGATTTTGGATTATTTTTTGAGATCAAAGCTTTTGACAATGAGAAATTTTGCTCCTCCTATAGAACTTCAAAAATTTGTAGAAGTGTTTGTTCAATATTTTCAAGATAATCTCTGAGAAATGGACGATAATGTACTCAAAGAAGTTTTTTGAGAGAAAGTTTTGAAAGATACTGATGCAAAAGCAAAACTATTGATTCCTTGGCCGGAGTACAATAAGTATAATGGAGATGAGATTATTTCTCCAGATGAAGAGGACTCAGAGGATGAAGAAGAACATAATACAAATCTGCCTTTGAGTAAAAAACAGCAAAATGCAGAAAGGAATAAGATGAGAAAATTTTATAATCAAGAAGACTTTCTCAATAAATCAATTATTGAAATGGAAAGGAGAATGGAGAAAAGTAATTTGAGAACTAAGTCGTTAAGTGGTGTTTCTAAACAGTCATCGGTATCTTACGCTCAGCAGGTTTATTGAGGAGATTAGAAAAGGTGATAGTTTGGGAGCAATTAGATCGAATTTCTTATTGTGAGGAAAGAAGAAAAACTTTGAAAAAAGTCAGACTTCTTTTTTCTTTTGTTTTCTGCTTGCATTTTGTAAGGAAATCACTAGTATTGTTTTGATGTTTTTTAGATGTTAAATAGTATGAAATGTTAGATTTTATCTATGATAGTCTTGATACAGTTAAAAAGCTTAAGTTCCCTACAGCAAAGGATGTTGCTCTTTTGACTATTGGGATTTTCGCAGCGGTTATTGTAGCAGGAATTTACTTTGTGATTGCTGATACAATTTTCTCAGATGGATACAGAGCTTTTTATACTAAAATGTCTGGAACTGAAATTGTTGCAAGTACAGGACATGCTGTAGAAACTGGGGCAGAAGATGTTTTGACAAAATCCGATGTGGAAAACATGCTTTCAGGAGCTACTGTACAATTGCTTTCAGGAGCTGCTGAGGAAGTAGCTACAGGAGCGGCTCAATAAAACTAAAATAAATGAGAAAAACTGAATTTAAATTCACGTTTTGATCTTTTGTTTAGCCTCTATAAAGAGCAAGAAATAATGATTGAGAGCTTTTATTCATTCATTTGAATTAAACAATGCAAAGAGATATAAATACCAATGAAATAAAAAAACAAATTGAGGATAATCAGTTTAGACGATATGTGTTGAGTGTTACAGCAGGGCAGGAGTCTTTGGTGATTGAGAATCTTCAAGAAAGAGTAAATAAACAAGGATTGAATGAGGATGTTGTTGATTTTCTTTCTCCAATGGTTAGCGAAGCAAGCATGAAAAAGGGAGAAAAGGTAGTTAGACAAAAGAAACTCTATCCTGGTTATGTATTCTTTAAATCTAAGATGAACGATAAGATCTGGTATGTAGTAAGAAATACTCCAGGAGTAAGACTTATCGTTGGGGCAGAGACAAAGCCTATTCCTTTGACAGATGCGGAGTATCAGCAAATGATGAGCCAAATCGCTCAAGCACAGGAAAGAGCTGAGTTGGTTGTTCCTTTCCAGGTTGATGAGTTGGTAAGAATTAAAGACGGTGAATTTAAGAATCTTACTGGAAAGATTAAGGATTTGAATCCAGAGGAGTCTATTGCGGTTGTAAATGTTGAAGTGCTTGGAAGACTGACTCCTGTAACTATTGCTATGGACAAGATTGAACTGGTAAATTAGTTTTATCTTTGTTGATGTTTGTCTATGGAAAGAGAAAAAAAACTTGTTTCATTATGCTTGCTGATTTTGTTTGTGGCATGTGTTGTGGTGTATCTTTTACTTTATCAAGTAAGGGGGAAAGAGCTTTTGAGTTTATGATCAGCAATAACAAGTTCTTGAGATCAGGTGGGTAGCTTGGTTTCTGGTCAGATTTTGGACTCTGCTTTGTCAGGGGAAGATTTCTGACTATTAGATGATTTAAGTTGAGTGAGTAACTCAAATATTGCTACTTGATTTGATGCACAGTCAAGTAGTGGGATACTGTCTCAGACCGCTTCAACTGGGGGAGTCTCTACAATACAAACCGATGGTATTAAGCAACTTTCAGGGACTCAATTGTATTTTTGAGTTTTGGATAGTGTGGAAGTACTAGGTTTGAGTCCAGATTATATTCTGAGCGATAACAAAGAGAGGTATTTTGCATATTTTGCACAAGAACCAGCAACTTTGAAAAAAACAGTTCAGCAACTTGGAGGGAATGTTTATTCCATCAGGAGCGAGGCTGATTTGATCAAAAATGAGCTCTTTGGAGATAGGGTAGACTATATTAATCTCCCAGAATACAAGGACAAGATGGTTATAATGATGGTTAAGATTGGGGATGAGTTGCGAATGCTTCAGATTCCATATAAAATCTATCATCAATCAAAACCGTATTTGAAATCTTTATTTAGTTAAAATTTTGGATTAGAATGGCAAAAGTACAAAGAATTCTCAATATTGAAGTACCTGCTGGAAAGGCAACTCCAACACCTCCACTTGGACCTATGCTTGGTGCGAATGGAGTAAATATTGGACAGTTTACAAAAGAATTTAATGAAAAGACTGCAGATTTGATGAAGCAGTTTGGTGGAATTGAAGTAAAGGTGAAGGTAAAGTTGACTGTTTATGTTGATAGAACTTTCAAGATGGATATTGGAACTCCTATTACTTCAGGACTTATCAAATGGAGAATCAATCAAAATCTTGGTTCTGGAGAACCAAACAAGAAAAAGATCGGTAAGTTGACTAGAGAAGATCTTGAAGCAATTTACGAACTTAAAAAAGACGATTTGAATGCAAATGATAAAGAAGCTGCATTCAAAATCATTGCTGGTACAGCAAGAAATATGGGAGTTGATGTTGCTTTATAATATCAATCGTGGGAGGTCAGGTTTTAAACTTTTGTAAAAAAGTTTAGAAATCTGATCGCTCGAACCACTTTTATTCTTATTATCTTATATTATTATGAAACACGGAAAGAAGTACGTAGAAGTAAAAAAACTCGTAGAAAAGACTAAACTTTACCCTTTGGCTGAAGCAATTGAGCTTTTGAGAAAGGTAAATTATGCTAAGTTTGATGCTGGTATTGAATTGGCAGTAAAAACTAATGCTAACCCTAAGTATAATGATCAAATGCTTAGAGCTACAACAATCCTTCCTCACGGAACAGGAAAGACTAAGAAAGTTGCTGTTTTCATTACTGAAGACAAGGCTGATGAAGCGAGAAGGGCTGGTGCAGATATTGCTGGATATGAAAATTTGCTTGCTGATATCAAGGCTGGAAAGACTGATTTTGATGTATTGATTACTACTCCTGAACTTATTAGAGAATTGGCTCCTGTTGCTAAGCAGCTCGGTCCTAAAGGATTGATGCCATCTCCAAAGGCTGGAACTGTAACTCTTAATGTTGCTCAAGCTGTAGAAGAGACAAAGAAAGGTAAAATCGAGTTCAGACTTGATAAAACAGGAAATGTTCATGCCTTGGTTGGAAAATTGTCTTTTGACAATACTAAGCTTATCGAGAATATTGAATCTTTGATGAAAGCTATCGAAGAAAATAAGCCAACTGGTGTAAAAGGTAAGCTTGTTAAAAAAGTTGTAGTTGCAACTACAATGAGTCCTGGGGTTCAAGTTGAATACTAGTTTCTAAGAAAAAACTGACGAAAGATGTCAGTTTTTTTTAATTTTAAAGCATGGAGCTTTATTCTCCTTTTTTAAATGATGTAGCTTGATAAGGATTATGGATTATGATTTGTGTTTGTTTCCCCTGTTTAATGTGTTTATAGAGCCATTGTTGATAGAGTCAAGGTACTCTGATGCATCCATGTGAGAGTGGGTACCCAGTGCTTGTACCTTGATGAATGAAATATCCTCCACTAATATGTAGAGAGTAGGGCATTGGAGCGTTTTTGTATTTTTTTGATCTACGGCGAATTTGATCTGGAGTGATTGTATATTGACCAGAGATGGTTTTATGTTGTGGGGTTCCAATTGAAACAAAGCTAGTCATTGCTAATGTTCCATTTTGATAGTAAGCTAATGCGTGTCTTCCAGATTTTGTTTTTAGTAGGATAAGGGTATTGGGATTTGAAAAACTATAGTTACTAAATTGAGGATCTTGCTGTACTTCAAGTAATGTTTGTGGAAAGTACTTTTTCAATCCAGGGTAAATAATGGGAACCTTTATTCCCTTCCCTAGTTTTTCTTCGAAGGTGAGTTTTTGATCGTGAGTATTGAATTCTGAAAGGATTTTTTCAGATTGGCTTGCTCACAAAAGGTTGGTCGCATTGAGGCTAATCATCGGATGTGATGGGTCAAAGGGGCTCCCTTTTAGATCAGAGGATGAAACGACAATAAACTCAGGATTTTGAGCCTTCCCTTTGTTTATGCTACTATCTTGTGAAAAAAGTTTACTAAGTTGTTGTTTTGTGGGATTCCCAGAGAGTTGAGGATTGTTTCCTACGGCTATTGCTCATGATAGCGCAATTGTAGGTAGAAGATTACTTGATTTCATTGCAATGTTGTTGATATAAATTTACGTTAATTATAGTGTTTTTGTGCGGAAATTGCAAATAATATCGCTTTGCGTTATTTACTTCGTAAAAAATATCGCTTTGCGTTATTTACTTCGTAAATAATGTAGTTTTTGTCTCCATGAAAAGAAAAAATGCAAAGGATAAAAAATCTGAATTTTTTGCTTGTTTTTTTTAGTTAATTGTGTATTATCACTATTCATATTTAGGTGCTATATTTATATATTCAAGATATAAAAATGGATTTTGACCCACAGAAGAATTATTATGAGATTTTAGGTGTAGGAGAAGATGCCTCTGCTGATGAGATAAAAAAAGTTTTTAGAAAAGCTGCCGTAAAACACCATCCTGACCGTTGAGGAAGCAAGGAGAAATTTCAGGAAATTAATGAGGCTTATCAGGTGCTTTCGGATCAGAATAAAAGACAGCAGTATGATGCTTATAGAAAAGGTGGTTTCTGAGCTGGAGGATTTTGACAAGGAGGTTTCGATTTTGGAGGATTTGGTTGAGGAGGAGCTCAATTTGATTTTGGTGATATTGGAGATTTGCTCGGTGGAATGTTTGGAGGTGGATTTTGATGAGGAAGAGCAAGGAGAAAAACCAAAGGAGATGATTTGGAAAAGCAGATTGAAATCAGTTTTGAAGAAGCCTTTTTGGGAGTAAAAAAGAAGATTGCTTATACTAGAGAAGTATTGATTGAGGGAACAACTCAGGAGACTTGTAGTCATTGTAATGGGACTGGAAGAGTAATGCAGCAAGTGCAGTCATTTATGGGAGTAATTCAAACTCAAGCTGCCTGTCCAAAGTGTCATTGAACAGGAACTATCTTTAAGAAAGATGGAAAGGAGTTGGAAAATGGAGGAGTGATGCCTCATAAGGAGATTCTCGAGTTGAATATCCCTGCTGGGATTAAGGATTGAGCTTATTTAAAATATGCTGCGAGAGGAAATGATGCAGCTGGACTTCCTACGGGTGATTTGTATGTAAAAATTAAGGTTGCTCCTTCTGAGAAGTATAGTAGATCTGGAAATAATCTTCACACCAAGGCAGAAGTGAGTCTTTTTGACCTAGTTTTGTGAGGAGAGGTGCAAGTACCTCATCCAGAAGGAAAGACAACAGTTAAGATTCCTAAGGGAACACAGATTGGGCAGAAAGTAAGAGTTGCAAATAGGTGATTTGGGGAAAAGGGGCTTTTCTCTCATAGAGGTGATATGATTGTAGAACTACAAGTGCATATTCCTAAAAAGCTTAGTAAAGAACAAGAAAAACTTCGAAAAAATCTTCAAGAATTAAGTTAAAAGAATTCTGATCTTGGATTAAGATCAGTTTTTTTGAATAAAAAAACCTGAAGCGTTTTTTCTTCAGGCTTTTTACTCTATCATTGCTTAGGCGAGCTTTCTTTTTACTGCGATTTTTCAATCTTGACCAATATTTGAGATAGTTACATTGATGAGGTCTCCAAGTTTGAAGTGCTTGTCGAGTCCATCAGGATACTTTTGTCCAAGGTTTGAAACATGGCAAAGTCCTTGTTTCCCTTTTGGAAGTTGTACAAAGAGTCCAAAGTCAGCAATTCTTACAACCTTTGCCTCAAAACTTTGTCCGACTTCAAGATCAGTTGCGATCTCTAAAATCAGATTTTTTGCTTTTTCAATAATAGCTTGATTGCTATGTGTCAAAAAGCAGGTTCCATCATCTTCAAAGTCAATTTTAATGTTATCGCACTGTTCGATGATTTTATCGATCATTTCTCCACCTTTTCCGATTACTTCTTTGATTTTTTCAGGTTTGATAGAGAAGACATGGATTTTTGGTGCATATTCTTTAACTTGGGCTCTTGGTTCAGCGATGGTTTGGAGCATAAAGTCCATAATCTCCTTGTATCCAGCACTGGCTCTATCAATAGTTTCGTGTACGATATTGAGTGGAAGTCCTTTGAGCTTGGTATCAAGCTGAATTGCGTTGATTCCTTCTTTTGTACCAGCTACTTTGAAGTCCATATCTCCAGTAAAGTCTTCAGTTCCCATTAGATCGTTCAAAATCTGATATTTAGTGATTGTTCCGTCTTCTAGGTGTTCGGTCATAAGTCCCATAGCGATTCCTGCAACAGGTTTCTTGATAGGAACTCAAGCATCCATAAGCGCAAGCGTAGATCCACAAACCGATCCCATACTTGTAGATCCTCCAGATCCAAGACATTCACTTACTACTCTGATAGAGTATGGGAAGCTTTCTTTGCTTGGAATCATAAATTCAAGAGCTTTTTCTGCGAGTCTTCCATGACCAATTTCTCTTCTTCCTGTTCCTCTCATAGCTTTAGCTTCTCCAGTAGAGAATGGAGGAAAGTTATAGTGGTGGAAGTATCTTTGCTGAACATCATTGTGTTCCATGTCATCGAGAACAAGATAGTCCGTAGGTCCACCAAGTGTTACAGTAGAAAGTACTTGCGTATCTCCTCTCCAAAAAAGTCCACTTCCATGTACTCTAGGGAGATTGTCTGTTTCGCAGTAGAGTGGTCTGATGTCGAGAATTCCTCTGTCATCTATTCTCTTTCCTGTTTCAATAGTTCTTGAGCGGATAAATGCTTTAATTGCATTGAATACTCCCATTTTGAGTTTACTTTCAGTGAAATCAGCTTCATTTTCTTCTGTAGTTTGTTCTTTTGCAAGGGCGAGAATATCCTTTTCGTAGAGGTTATAGAGCTCATTAAATGGGGTTTTGGTGTTTCCAGCCATAGCCTCAAGTTTGTCTGAAGTAAGGTAGCTATTGATAAGCTCCATTGTTTTTTCAGTTGGTTTGTTGAAGGTGATTTCTTGAGGTTTGATTTCAAGCGTTTTGATGAAATCTGCTTGCCAATCACAAGATTCATCAATAACTTTTTGTCAGAGGGTGAAGGCTTCTTTCATTAGGTTATCTGGGAACTCTTTTCCTTCACATTCGATCATATTGATAGATCCTTTTTTACCAGCAACCAAAAGGTTTAAGTCAGATTTTTCTAACTGTTCCAGGCTTGGGTTTACGATAAACTGTCCATCAAGGTATCCGATTTGAGCAGCTCCAACTGGTCCATCAAAAGGAATTCCAGCTGCGAGGATTGAGAGTGAAGAACCGATAATATGCATCACTCCAAGGCTCATCTGATGATCAAGTGCAAGAGGGGTAATAGAAACGACAATATCGTTGATCATTCCTTTTGGAAACATTGGTCTGAGTGCTCTATCTGTAAGTCTTGCGTTCAAAATTGCTTGGTCAGAAGGGCGTCATTCTCTTCTTCTATAGACGGCACCTCCAATTCTTCCAGCTGCAGAAAAGCTTTCTCTCATATCAATCATGAGTGGGAGAAAATCAAGTCATTCTCTAGGATTTTTTTCCATAGTAGTGGAATAAAGCATTACATTGTCTCCCATTTGCATTCTGATACTTGCGTCTGCTTGTACGGCAAGCTTTCCAATTTCTAGAGAGAGTTCTCTTCCTTGCCAGTTCATAGATTGGCGAGAGGTTTCAAATTGTTTTTTTACAACCATTTTTGTGTACAAAGAAATAAAAAATACTTTAAGAATTTCAAAAAAGAAATTCAAATGCTGATGTTAGAGGGTGTCCTCACTACTTCCTTGATTGTTGATTCGTTGTTTAGATAGATTATATCAAGGGGTTGAATTCAGATTTTTCAATCTTTTGATATAATCCACCTAACAGATGAGGAAGTTCAGCATTGCAAGTATATGCTTTTTTAACTCTTTTGCAAATGGAAAAGAGCTTTGTCTTGATTTTTTTATGAGGAATATTAAGTTTGTGATGTATTTATTTTTTTTAGACAAACAAATGAAAGGATTACGAGCAGTGCTTTGTACTTTAATGCTTTGTGGAACTTATTTGGGAGCTATGTATTATCAATCTCAAGAAGAGACCAAAGATTTTCAGGTTACTGTTGAGGGAGTAGGATCCTCAAAACAGACTCCAGATCGTGTAGATATCGTTCTCAGTCTCTCAGAAACTGGAGCAACTAGTGTAGATGCTAGAAATGCTGTTGCTCAGACTATGAAGCGTTTGGAGGCAACTTTGAGCGGACAAAAGGTTGCTACAAATCAGATTAAGACAGAAAATGTTTCTGTACAGCAGGATTGGGATTATGTTTCTGGATCTAGAGTTGCAAATGGATATATTGCAAGACAAACTTTGTCAGTATTTTTGAGTGGTGCCGATGTAGAGAAGGATGCAGAAGTGTTGCAGGCAAAATTGCCAAATAGAGTAAGTGTAGATAGCATTGACTTTTCATTGGTAGAAAAGAAAATGGGAAGTGATGAGGCGAGAAATGCTGCGTTTGAAGATGCTAAAAAACAGGCAGCTCAGCTTGCGCAACTTGCAGGGAAAAAACTTGGAAAGGTGGTTGCTATCTCGGCTAGTGATGATCAAGGACAGATGATTTATCCAGTTAGAGCAAAAAGCGTAAATCAGATAGCAGAATCTGCTAGTGAGTCAAAACTTTATGCAGGAGAACAAGAGCAAACTGCAAAATTAACCGTTACTTTTGAATTAGAATAATGTGAGAAAATTGTTTCAGGATCATGTTTTTTGGAATGCTTTAAAATAATCCCAGAGAGGTTCTCTTGGGATTTTTTGTAGCTCTTTTTTAAAATCAAAAGAAATAATGTCAAGCCTTTTTTGTTAATGCTGAATTGAAAAAGGAGTGCTTTTCTTTACAATCAGAATTGTTTAGTTTTTTTTCTTCAAAATATGCAACTTAAGGAATATATTGCGCAAAATCTCAATCAAGAGCAGACTGCCGCGGCACTACATACCGATACCTCCTCACTTATTATTGCTGGGGCTTGAAGTTGAAAGACAAGAGTTTTGACCTATAAAATTGCGTATTTGATTTGGGGGCTCCATATTCGTCCAAAGAGAATTCTCGGTGTAACCTTTACCAACAAGGCAGCGAATGAGATGAAAGAGAGGTTGATTAAACTATGAGAGGAAATCAATGCTCAAAATTTTAGCGATGATAAATTGTCTATCGAAGAAAAAAAAGTGGAGGAGTCTGATTCAGGTTTTTGAGACTTTTTTCAAAGTGTAGAAAACAAAAAGCTTCCTCAAATTTCTCTTGATGCTAGACAGCTTAAGCGAATTGGAACTTTTCATTCGATTTTTCTAAAAATTCTGAAAGAAGATATTGAGCATTTGGGAAAGAAATATACGAAGGATTTTGCAATCTTGGATGCTGATGATAGTGCTAAAATTGTTCGTGACCTGCTCAAGAGATTTGCGCTGACAGATACTTTCAAACCTCAGGAGGTAAAAGGTTTTATTTCAAAGCAGAAGAATGAGGGAAGAACTGCAGAGCTCTTTTTGAAGTATGCAAATGGCAACTATGATGAGTCTATGGGAAAGCTTTATCAAGAGTATGAGAAGGAATTAGAGAAGAGTAATAGTCTTGATTTTGATGATTTGCTGCTTTTGCCCTATTTGCTTTTTCAAAAGTCTCCAGAGATTTTAAGAAAGTGGCAAAATGCTTTTGATTTTATTCTCGTGGATGAGGCTCAGGATACTAACTGGATTCAGTTTGAGTTGATGAAGCTTATGAGTGGTAATGTCGATCATCCTGATCAAAAAGGTGCAAATATTACCTTGATTGGAGATGATTTTCAGAGTATTTATGGGCGAAGAGGGGCTTTGATGGAGAATTTTCTCAATGTGAAGCAGTATTGGCCAGATATTCAGATGTTTAAGTTGCAGACCAATTATCGTTCCAAGCCGCATATTGTTGCAGCAGGAAATGAAGTGATCAAAAAAAATACCAAACAATATGAAAAAAATATTGTAGCTCATAGAGAAGGAAATGATAAAATTACGATATTTACGCATCCCAGCGATACGGATGAGGCTGCTAATACGATCGAAATGATCAAACAACTCAAAGAAAAGGGGAAGATCCGTTCTCGAGGACAGATCGCGATTTTGTATAGAACCAATTCTCAGAGTCAGAATTTTGAATCACTTTTTGTTCAAGAGGGAATTCCTTACAAGATTTTTGGGGCGTTTAAGTTTTTTGAAAGAAAGGAGGTAAAAGATATTTTGGCGTATTTGAGAATTGTAAATAATCCTTTTGATAGTGTTTCTCTCAAGAGAGTGCTCAATATCCCAAATAGAAAGATCTGAAAAACTTCTCTTGATCGCATCGAAGAGTTTGCTGTTGATAATTGAGTTTCTCTTTATGAGACGCTGAAGCTTATTGGTGAACTATGAAATACTAAGACAATAGAACAAGAAAGCTGAATCAAACTAACGAGTCCTGCAGTCAATGGGATTCAGGATTTTTTGACTTTATTTGCAGGTTTACAAGAGGCGGTAAAAATGCTTAATCCAGCGGATCTTCTCGAATCTCTACTCAAAAAAATCAATTATAAGGATTATTTGCTTAAGGAAGAGGGAAGTGAGCAAGTAGCAGAAGAAAAGTATGATAACCTTTGACAATTGATCAATATGGCGAGTAAGTATGATTTTTGAGCGAGTAATGCCAATGAAGAAGTAGTCAGCTCTGGAGAGGATTTGCTTAGGCGATTCCTAGAAGAGGTGACTTTGATGGTTGATATGATCGAAAGCTCTGATGAAAATTCAGATGCTGTTAAATTGATGACGATTCACTCGAGTAAGGGACTAGAGTTTCCGGTGGTTTTTATCGTAGGGGCGGAGGATAATATTTTCCCTCTAGCAAATGCAATGCTGGAGCCTAAAACTCTAGAAGAGGAAAGAAGGCTGATGTATGTGGCGATTACTAGGGCAAAAGATGTGCTCTTTATTTCGCATGCAAATCAGAGAATGACTCGATGACAGCTCAAGATGAATCCTCCAAGTAGATTTTTGGAAGAAATCCCAAATGATTTGTGTAAGTTTTATGATTTGAGTCAATCTCGCGCTGGTGCAGTTAGTTCTTCGATTACTGAAGGAGCTATTGTGAGGCACAAACTTTTTGGACAAGGAATCGTACTTGAGATTTGGAATAACATGGCAGTGGTAAAATTTGATAATCCAAAGTTTGGTTTGAGAAAGGTAGAGTTGAAATTTTTGCAGGAATGTTAGCATTTATGCCTAATATTCTTTTAAAAAGAGATTTTCCCTTGCAAGTAAGGCTAAATTGACTATAAAAAAATCAGGATTATTTAGTTTCTTGGGAAAAATGAGACTAAGATGCTAATATTTTATTTTTTTGGATAGAGAAAATGCAAGCAACGAGTATTAAAACTCTTTATAAAGATTATAAAAGTCTCATTTGATCTGAGATCTTGGTAAATGGATGGGTGAGAAGTCTCAGGGACTCTAAAACTTTTGGATTTATTGAGCTTAATGATGGTTCTTATCTCAAGAATCTCCAGATTGTTTTTGAAGAACATTTGGAGAATTTTGCTGAAATTACAAAAATTAGTACTGGAAGTTCTATTGTAGTAGAGGGAAAGCTTGTAGAATCTCAGGGGAAGCAGGCTTTTGAGCTTCAGGCGAGTAAGGTTACCTTGATCGGTGCAGCAGATGAGAGTTTCCCTCTTCAAAAGAAGAGACATTCTTTTGAGTATTTGAGAACGATTGCTCACTTGAGACCAAGAACAAATACTTTTTCTGCAGTATTTAGAGTAAGAAGTTTACTTTCATTTGCGATTCATCAGTTTTTTAATCAGAGAGGATTTGTACGAGCACATACGCCTATTTTGACAGCTTCTGATGCTGAAGGAGCAGGAGAAATGTTTCAAGTAACCACTTTGGATCTTCAGAATTTACCTAAAAACGAAGAAGGGAAGCCAGATTTTTCAAAGGATTTTTTTGGGAAACAGGCATCTTTGACCGTGAGTGGACAGCTAGAGGGAGAGACTTTTGCTACGGCTTTTGGAAAGATTTATACTTTTGGACCAACCTTCCGTGCGGAAAATTCAAACACGACTAGACATCTTGCAGAGTTTTGGATGATTGAACCAGAAATTGCTTTTGCTGACTTGGAAGATAATATGCAACTTGCCCAAGATATGATCAAATATGTATTTTCTTATGTGCTCGAAAACGCAAGTGCTGAGATTGATTTCTTTGATCAGTTTATCTTGCCAGGAGTGAAGGAAAGAGCTGAAAAGTTGGTGAAATCTGACTTTGCCAAAGTTTCTTATACAGAGGCGGTAAAACTCCTTCAAGAATGTGGAGAAAAGTTTGAATATGCTCCAGAATGGGGGATCGACCTTCAAACTGAGCATGAGAGATATTTATCAGAGAAGATCTTTAATGGACCAGTATTTATCACCGATTATCCGAAAGATATTAAGGCTTTCTATATGAAACTCAATGAGGATGGTAAGACCGTAAGAGCAATGGATATGCTTGTTCCTGGAATCTGAGAGTTGATTGGAGGTTCTCAGAGAGAAGATGATTTGGCGAAGCTTGAAAAGAGAATGCAAGAAATGGATCTAAATACAGAAGATTATAGCTGGTATTTGGATTTGAGAAGATACGGTAGTGTTCCACATTCAGGATTTGGAGTAGGATTTGAGAGGCTTGTTATGTATATTACTGGTATGGAGAATATTCGTGATGTGATTCCATTCCCTAGAACTCCAAAGAACTGTGAATTTTAGTTATCAAGTCTGACCCTAAGTCTAAATATCTTAGAAGACTGAAGTCAGACTTTTAAACTTGTTTTTCTCTATGAGTATAACACTTGTTTATCAGGAACTTCAAGATTATGATGTGCCTGCGAAAGCTCAGATTATGATTCCTTTGTTAGAGAGAAAGTCAAATCAGCTTATCGAAAATCTGATCAATAAAACGGAAATCTATAGAGATAATCTCAATTTTCCAATGTTTACCTCGAGATTTGAGCAATGTGAAATCCGCTTGAAAACTGATCTGATTATGCCAACGGTGGTGATCGATTTGGATGCATTTGATTTGGATGTTGTTTTGAGGATTTTGATTGGGTATCTTCATGATCATAAGATGCAAGAGATGATTCAAGGGATTTTTGTATCAGACTATATCGCAGGAAAGTCTTTTGTAGATGGTGCTTTGCAGCGATGTGAGGATGAGAAGATTGAGGTTGATTTGGTCAATTTACCTTATAGAGAAAAGAGGCATTAGGGCTCGTGTGGATTTATTTTATTGTCTTATTTGATGTTGATCCAGTTTAATGTACAAGAACCTTACAAATCTCAGATCCTTAGTGGGCAAAAAACTGTTGAGGGAAGACTTAATAAGGGGAAATTTTGAGCTTTGAAAGTAGGAGATTTCTTACAATTTGATGATACTGGAGAACAAGTAAAAGTTGTAAATCTGACTTTGTATCCGAGTTTTCAGGAGATGTTTGAAAGTGAGGGGCTCAAGCATATTGTCCCAGATATAAAAACAATAGAGCAGGGAATAGCGGTATATCGTAAGTTTTACAGTATAGAACAAGAAAAGGAATTTTGAGTGATCGCAATCGAAATGAAAAAAGAAGAATAAATCAGATTTTTAATTTTGTTTTATTGGTCTAAATATGGAGAAAATGAAATATTTGCTCATAGGAAAACATGTGCAACTTAGACCTCTTGAAGAGAGTGATATTCCTGCTTTGATGCAGAATGGGAATGATCCGTTGTTAAGAAAGTGTTTGGGTGCTAGTTTTCCCTCTCCTTATGATCTCAAAAGTGCAAAGAGGCGAGTGATGGAGTGAGCAAAATCAGAATATGGACAAGAGGAATTTTGAATTTTTGTAGATGATCAATTTGTCTGATGTGGAGGAATAAGTTTGGGAAATGGGTATGAAATGAAAAATATGCATGTCGGTTATCGAATTGGCGAAAAATATCGTAATAAGGGATATGCCAGTGATTTTTTGCAAACGATTGTGGATTATGCTTTTGCAAAGTATGATCTTTTGAGAATGTGGTCTAAAGTGTATAGTTATAATCCAACTTCTGCAAAGGTAATGGAGCGTGTTGGATTTGTCCGTGAGTGAGTAGAAAGAGATGCAGTGTTTTGTCAGTGAGAGATTGCTGATGCTTGGATTTATGGATTAACGAGAAGAGATTGGGAACAAAATCAATAAATCAGATTTTTAAATTTATTTTGTTGTTTATAATGAGAAAGAGTATTGGATTATTGGCATTATTAGCTTGTGTAGTGATTTTGTCGGCTTGTGGTCAGGAGCGTATTCATGAGAAACAGACAAGTTTGACTTATTCTAATTTGGTGGATACGGGATCGAGAGCACAATTGGCTCAGTTGCTTGCAGATACCGGGATTTCTGAGCAGTCGATTAGTGGATTGATGAGTAATATTATTCATTTTAATCAGATTGCAGGAGCTGGAAATTTAATTTCAGGTTTTGTCACTACAGGTACGCTTGAGCCAATTTATGATCAGGGGAAGATTCAGGATTTGTGGGCGGAGAAGAGTCCAAATTTTATCGGATATAATTGTAGATTGACGTCTTTTGATCTTATGAAAGATTTAATCAAAGTTCAGACTCCTCAGAGCTGAGATACTAGTCAATTATTTATGGATGAGGATGCAATAAAGGAGAGTCCAAGAGCATTATTTAACCAGACTGAAAAGTCAGACTTCTTTCATGTTTTTGCTGCGATTCCAACTGTTTTGACCAAAGATGTTTCTGTACATTTGGCAAAGGTTCAAGACTATCGAAGAAAAAATGGAATATCTTTCGTTAAAAAGTCTGATTTGCAGGCTTCTTTGATTTCAGTTTGGATGCATTCATACTTTTCTGAAGAAGAAAATTATCTCTTTATAGGTCATGTGGGAGTGTTGATCCCAGCTCGTGATGGTCAGCTTTATTTTATAGAAAAGTTAGCTTTTCAAGAGCCTTATCAGATGATCAAATTTGCGTCTCGTCAGGATTTGAGTGATTATTTGATGAACAAATATGATATCGAAAAAAATCAGCCTAACGCGAGGCCATTTGTAATGGAGAATGATCAATTGATCTCTGGATATAGAGCAAATCCAGATAATCCTGACAACTAAGTTTTTAGATTTAATACTCTTGATATGAAACAACTTCTTTATATTCATGGAGGAAATTTGACAAAGGATAACGATGAGCTTTTGAAAATTATGGCTACTCGAGAGATCAATCCTTTTGAAGAAAAAAAGAGGCGAAGGCTGACTTTACAGGAGCGTTTACCTGAGTTTGTAGTTATTAAGCCAGAAATGCCAAATAAAGATATGGCACGTTATAGTACTTGGAAGCTTTGGTTTGAAAAGTATATTCCTTTTTTGGAGGCGGAAAATCTGGTACTCGTTGGGCACTCGCTGGGAGGAATGTTTTTGACTAAGTATCTTGCGGAAAATGAATTTCCGATTCAGATTTCTCAGCTTCATTTGGTAGCTCCGGTACTTGATGATCAGGGGCTGAACGAAGGAGATAATTATTTGGGAGATTTTGCTTATGAAGTAAATGATATTAAAAATATTAGTTGAAAAGCTGAGAGAATCGTTGTTCGAACTTCAAAGGATGATCCTGTAGTTCCTTATCAGCATTCAGTGCGTATTGCATGAGAGATCAACAATGCCGAGTTGAAAATTTTTGAAGATAAGGGGCATTTTAATCAAGCAGAGTTTCCGGAATTGATTGAAGAGATTAGGAAGTAAATGATTTTAGGTGTGCTCGCTCAAGGTTTTGCCTTGAGCTTTTTTGATAGGTAGATCGTTATAAATTAGAAAATCTCCATTGCAAAAAAGAGGAAAAACGATACACTCAATTCAGATTTTAAATTTTTTCTTGAAAGAAATGAGTCTTGCAAATAAATATCGTCCTCAGACTTTTGATCAGATGATAGGTCAGGAGCATATTATTGATATTCTCAAGGCACAAATGATGGCGAGAGATTCTGTTCATCATAACTATCTGCTTTTTGGACCAAGAGGGACTGGGAAAACTACGACAGCAAGGCTTATTGCAAAAGGGCTTAATTGTCTGAATTTGCAAGAGGGGAATCCTTGTAATGTCTGTGATGCTTGTAAGCTGATCAATGAGGGATCAAGTCTTGATTATGTAGAGATTGATGCTGCCTCACATACTGGAGTCGATAATATTAGAGAAGAAATTATTGATAAGGCAGTATATCCTCCGACAGCACTTCGCAAGAAAATCTATGTGATCGATGAGGTGCATATGTTGAGTAAGGGGGCATTTAATGCACTTTTGAAGACGATTGAAGAACCTAAGAGTGATGTGTGCTTTATCTTGGCAACTACAGAATTGCATAAAGTCCCAGATACGATTATCTCTCGTTGTCAGGTATTTAATTATAGGAAAGTTGCTCAGGAGGCAATGGTTGGACATTTGGAGAAGATTTGTGAGGCAGAGGGACTCGCGGCTTCTCATGAGGCATTGAAGATTATCGCTAATATTTCTGAGGGACATGTCAGAGATGCTGTCAAATATATTGATCAGGTAAGCATATTAGGGACTATTGATGAAGATAATGTTTCGAAGTTTTTGTGAGTAGCAGGAGAGGGAACGGTGAGAGCATTTTTTGAAAAATTGGAAAATGGAGACAAGAGTCAGTTTTTTGAGCTTTTGGATCAGATTGATCAGAAGGGAATTGATCTTGTGCAGTTTGCGAAGCAGGTAATTGTGTATGCAGACCAGCATTTGCTTGAAAATATGGATTTTTATCTCAAGATTTCTCAGAAGTTGGGAGATTTGCTTGGCGTGATTAGGCGATATCCACATCCGAGAATGGCTTACAAGATTGTTTTTAATTCATTCTTTGATGGTGAAGGAGTTAGCATTCCATCTGTTCAATCGGAGACTGTTAGCAAAGTAGACAAAAAATCTGATATTCTCCCTCAGATCTCAGAACAATCAACGGAAAAAAATCAGACTTCTTCTTCTGATAATCAGCAGGAGCAGCAAGCTTATCAAGAAAAATCAGCAGAAATACAGGTTCAGGAGATGGATCTTTCCGCACTTTGGAAAAAAGTGATAGTAGGGCTCAAGCCAACAGCACAGGCAAATCTTGCTGATGGAGCTGTGATTGAAAAGATTTCAGGTTCGGAGGTTGAGATTATAGCAATTTCATCAATTGCAAAAATGTTGTTGAATAATAAGGAAAATGAGAAGCTTATTATTTCGGCATTGGAAGTAGAACTAGGACAGCAGATTACTCTTTCGCTCAAAGCAATGAGCAAAGATGAATATTTTGCTATGAAAATGGGAATATAGGATAAAGGACCTCTGATGGTGTACCATCAAAAGGTCCTTTTTTTGTAGGAGGTGATTCTCATCTTTGGTAGATAAGTGTCTCTAGCTCATCTACGAGACGAGCATCTTTTTCTGTCCATTCTGGGTTTTCAAAATTGTTGAGTTCCAAAAGGACCTGGATGTTATCGTAGATTTCTTTTTCTTTTTCCTTGAAGGTTTTACAAGAAAGGATTTCTTTGATGTCAAAGGAAAGGATATCTTTGATGTCAAAGGAAAGGATATCTTTGATCTCCTTGATGAGGACTTCTTTGATAGTGCTCCCCTTCCATAATTGAGATAGCTCATCATCCCATGGATCTCCTATTCTATTTGCAAGTTTTGCCCATGCACACATGTGCTCTACAGCTAGGTCTACAGTTATTTCCATAATTGTTTCTTTTTTGTTTAACATGACTTTTTTATATCTATTTAATGTTATAAGTCAAGTGGTTTTGAAAAGTTTGAGAGTTTGGATCTAAAGGATTCGGAAATCAGTTTTCTATCTCGTTTTTTTGATTGAAATTTGATTAGCGCTTCGGAAAGTGCCGGTATAGATTTTTCTTGGAGGAGTATCCCTGAGTGTTCATCGAGGAGTTCTGCGGTTGCGCCTTCAGCATATCATAGGACAGGGACTCCCATTAGCAGGCTTTCTGCAGTTCCGATACCGAAGCTTTCTTTAGTGAGATTGATGAGTCATGCACTGTGTTTGACGGTTTCGATGAGGTCTATATGATCAAGCCATCAGGTGAAAATGATGCTGTCTCCTGCGATAGATTTGAGATGTTGAGCATCTGGTCCATCTCCAATCATAAGTAAAGGCAGTTTAAGAGCATTAAAAGTCTGAATGATGAGTTCGCATTCTCTTACGAAATTGACCAGTCTTCCTACACATACAAAGTAAGGTTTTGGGGCTGGAGAAATACCTGCAAAATAATATTCATCTTTGATTTTGGGGTAGATGACGGTGCTTTTGATATGATAGATATCTTCAGCGAGTTTTTGAGTGTATTGGCTATTGCAGATGACTTTGTCAAAGTGGATATATTTAAGATCTCGTTTTCTTAGGTATGAAGCTGTGAATTTGAAAATTTGTTTTTTGAGTCCTGAAAATTTATTGAGATACTCCTCGTAGTGTGACCAGATATATTGCATAGGAGAGTGGAGGTAGAGAGAGGTTGGGACTCAAGGAATGGGAGTAATATTTTTTGCGATCGCAAAGGATGAAATTACAATATGATCAGGTTTCCATTTTTTTATTTTGAGAGAAAGAAGTTTCATAAGGAGAGGGTAGAGTGGCATGAGATTGCGGTAATCGAGGAGCGAAGAGAGAATGGGTATTTTATGAGATTTGGTATAGAGAAAGAGCTTGGAGAGCCGAAGGGGGAGTGCTTGAGTAATAGCGATGGTAGCTTGAGATTCGCTTCAGGGAATTTGTATCTTGAGTTCAGGATACTCGGAAATGAGTGTAAAAAACTCGATTTTTACATTGCCTTGATGTTTTTTGAGTTGTGCAGAAATGAGATCAAGAAGTACATTATGAACACCTCAAGGCATAGTTCGGCAGTTGACGAGCGCTATTTTGTGCATAGGATTTTGCAGGAGATAAATATGCTTTGAGTATAGGGGAATTTTTGGGATTTGCAAGGAAAATTTTTGACGATAGTGGTTATCTTGAGTCTGTTTATTGTGCTGTTTACATTGATTTTTTATCTTATTTCCTCTTGAAAAAAGGCTTTAGAACTTTAAGATTGCAGTATCAATTTAGCTTGAAACTGCTCTGATGAATATCGAAAAACTCACTCCTGCTATGAAGCAATATGTTCAGATGAAACAGGAAAATCCAGATTGCATCCTGCTTTTTCGTATTGGTGATTTTTATGAAGTGTTTTTTGAGGATGCGAAAATTTGTGCGAGTGTGCTTGATCTCATTATAACGAGTAAAAATAAAAATGCAGAAGATCCTATTCCTATGGCGGGAATTCCACATCATAGTGTAGATAAGTATATCCCTAGGTTATTGGCTCAGGGCTACAAGGTAGCTATTGCAGAGCAGGTAAGCGATCCTCTTCCAGGTAAGCTTGTTGAGAGAAAAATTCAGTCAATTATTACTCCAGGAACTTTTATTCAGGAAAGTCAAAAAGAGGTTTCAAATCTGATGGCAGTGTGCGGTAGCCTCTGAAAACAGGGAGAAATTTATCATATCGCTTGGTGAGATTTTTCTATAGGTTCATATCAAACTAAGAGCTTTTCAGATATGGGAAAGTTGCAAAAATTTTTGTTGTCTATTAGGCCAACAGAGATTATTGTAGATACTGATTTGCCAAATAGAGAGGAAATTATTAGTCCGATCCAACAGTATCTCAAATGTTTGGTTTCTGTGTATGCGGTGCCTTTTGATCCAGAGTTGACGATTAGCAAGGTATGTAAGGTTTCTCATTTGACAAGTTATGGAAAGGCATTGAGCGATGGAAGAAGTCAGGCTTTGGCTCTTTTGTTTGCTTATTTGCAGCATACCCAGCAGCAGAGTTTGACCAATATTAGTAAGATTAGTTTTCATAGCAGTGAAGGCGCTGTTTTGATGGATGAGGTAACGGTTAAAAACTTGGAAATCTTTGCATCGAGCTACGAAGCGTCTAGCCAGTATTCTCTTTTTTGAATTTTAGATACGACCAAGACTGCTGCAGGTTCTAGGCTTCTTAAGGATTTGTTGGCAAATCCTATCAATAATCTTTCAGAACTAAATTATCGTCTTTCTCAGATTGAGAAATTTGTGGGAAGCGAAGAAACCACAAGAATTCATCATTTTTTGTGAGGTTTTTTTGATCTTTCTAAGATTTTGAGTTTGATTTTGTATCGCAAGATCAATTATGTCCCATTTGTAAAGCTTAGAACGATTTTGAGAATGGGACTTCAATGATTAGATGGGAAAATATTGTCTGAACTTGAAAAATTGGGAATAAATGAGGATGAAAAATCAGATTTATTTTCTCTTTTGTCTTATTTGGAGCGCTTACTCAAAAGAGATGAAGAGTTGCTTGGAGATGGAGAGTATATTGCAGATGGCTTTTCTCCAGAGGTGGATGAACTCAGGAAGATCGCTTATCATAGTGATGAGGTTTTGATGGAGTATCAAGCCTTGCTTGCGCGTGAGTCGTGAATTGCAAATATCAAGCTTAAGTTTGTGATGAACCAAGGATATTTTTTGGAGCTTACGAGCAAAGATAGTGAAATTTTTGAGCAATTTTTACAAAAAAAGTTGGAAAATCTGACTTCTGATAAGGATAAATGGGATATTCACCGTAGGAATACTTTGAAAGATAATCAGAGATATTCAAGTCCTTATCTAGAGAATATTCAGGGGATGATAATGTCTGCTCGTGAAAAGCTTAGACAACAAGAACAGTCATTGCTCAATGAAGCAAAAGCGCATCTTGAAAAATATATTCTTGTGCTTGCAAAGTTTAGTGAAAAGTTGGCGTGGTTGGATCTATTTACTTCTCAGGCTCTTTTTGTTAAAGAGAAGAGATATGTTAGACCAAGTCTCTATTCTGGAGAGGAGATAGCAATTGTATGAGGGCGTCATCCTGTGATAGAGGCATATCTGCCTAAGGATCAGCCTTTTATCCCTAATTCTTTGACGATTGGTCAGGATAAGTGAAGTGAAAACTGACTTATTCATATCATTACAGGTCCTAATATGTGAGGAAAATCAACCTTTCTCAGACAAAGTGCAATAATTGTTTTGCTTGCGCATTGTGGGCTGTATGTTCCTGCACAAGAAGCAAAAATCTGACTTGTTGATGGGATTTTTGCTAGAGTAGGAAGCTGAGATATTATTGCAAAAAATCAGTCAACTTTCATGACTGAGATGATCGAGGTTGCGAATATTCTCAACAATGCAACAGCCAAGAGTTTTGTGATTTTTGATGAATTGGGCCGTGGGACCTCGACTTATGATGGTCTTGCTTTGACTAGAGCAATTTTGCATTATATTTTACAGACTTTGAAGTCAAAAACCCTTATCGCAACCCATTATCATGAGTTGATAGCCCTTGAGGAGGAAAGTCCATTGATCAAAAACTTTTCAGTTTCTGTCTATGAGACCAGTAAGGAAGTTGTTTTTATGAAGAAAATTAGTGCTTGAGGTGCGAGTAAGAGTTATGGAGTTGATGTGGCAAAACTTGCAGGGATTCCTCAGCAGATTTTGCAGGAGGCGAGCTTTTATCTTAAGAGTTTAGAGTCTGATTCTAAAACGAATGGGGCTCATCCATTGCATGCAGTTCCTAGTATGTTATTTCCTGCGCCTGTGGAAGATATCAAAGATAAGGCAAATTTTCAAAAACTAAAAACGCTTTTGGAGGAGGTTGATTTGGATAAAATTAGCCCACTTCAGGCTTTGCAGATCTTGTATAAGATTAAGGGAGATTTGTAGAATCAAATATTTTGAGCCACATAGCTTAACTATGTGGTTTTTTTATTTAACAAAAAATGAGACATATTGTCTCTTCCTCTATTGTTTAATTTCACTCTGGGAGGGGTGGGATTCGAACCCACGACCTTGTCCTTAAGAGGGACCTGCTCTACCAACTAAGCTACACTCCCAAAATCTTTTACGGCTTTTACTATATAAAATTTAACCAAAAATGCAAGAGAAAATATAGCATTTTTGACTTTTATTTGAAATGGGGGGGAAAAAGTGTATAGTTAAGTCAGGTTTTTTATTTTTTTCAAAGGACGATAGTATGGTCTTTGGACTTTGTATAGCTATATTTTTTGGCTTAATTTTCGGATCGTTTTGATCTGTGATCTTGTCGAGGTGGGGTGATGCAACGACATATCAACAGGCAAGTTCAATCCTCTGGTGAAGGTCTGAATGTCCTCATTGCAAGCATCGTTTGCAGGCTTGGGATTTAGTGCCGCTTTTTAGTTTCCTTTTTCAGGGGAGAAAGTGCCGTTATTGTCACAAAAAAATTTCTCGACTTTATCCGATTTTGGAGCTTGGAAGTGCTATTATTTTTGGACTGTGTTATTGGTATTTGCAGAAAACAGGAACTTGAGAAATGCTTTTCTGGATCGCAAATGGTTGGATTTTGTGGTTGCTTCTTGTTTATGATGTACTTTGGTATGAGGTACATATTCCTCTGGTTATTTTTGGGGGAGTTTTGATTGCTGTTGCGCTAGGATTTTGAATTTTTGATTGGTCGATATTGGTAGATGGAATCTGGTTTTTTGTCTTCTTTTTTGGAATGTATTGGATTGCAAAGGTGCTTGTATACATTAAATATAGAGTAAATGAAGAAGGAATTTGATTTTGAGATGTAATTGTCGCTCCTTATCTATGAATTTTGCTTAGAACGGGGACTCTTGAATATACACTTGAAATTGATAAACTCATACTTTTTATCGCCTTTTTAGTATTTAGTGCAATAATTGGAGTCTTGCGATACGAAGTTCAAAATAAGCATTATGATAAAAAAGCAACTTTTTTGACGAATAAAATGGCGGAGCAATCACTTCCATTACTTCCTGCGATGATCTTGGGATTAGTTGTGGTTTTAATAACACACAAATGGGTAATTACGATATTCTTTCAAATCCCTGATTTTTGTATGATTTGATGATCTATTGTTTTAATTACTTTTTTATTGTTTCGTTATTGGAAACGAGATTAATGTTTATATTCAATTTAGTGATGCAAGGAGAAAAAAAAATAAAAATCAGGTTTTTGTGTCGATTGGTTATTTCGAGTCTGCTTTTTCTATCTTTTTTTCTTAATCTTTTTGTGATAAAAGATATTTTGACAGCGGGACTTTTTTTTCTCCTTTTTGATTTGGCTTTAGGATTTCTCGCGATTGAGAAAACCTCTTTTGATAGGAAGAATACTTTTTGAGTTTTGTTGATTTGATCGATTCTCTTAATTCTTTTTTTGCCGATTTGGAATTGGCAAACGATTTTGGCTGTGATTATTTCAGTTTGGGGTTGTGTTGGATTGCGATATCAGCAAAAGATTAATCTCAAATCATTTAGAACATTTCAGACTCGAGACTATTTTTCATCAGGGAGTGGGGTTTTGATGACCATTTTCAGTTTGATCTTTGGTTTTGCAATGCTTGGGAATTTTCAGACGCTACCGTTTAGTTGTTCTGAAGTTGAAAATTTGACTCAACGTTTTCAACTGATCTCCTTTCAAAATCAAGAAGTTGAAAAAACTGATTATGAAGAAGGGTTTCTCTCAAATTTGGGAACTCGTATTAAGCGTACTAAAGATCTTGTCTGGGATAATGTCCTTGAAACTCAGAAGGAGCTTAATCATCAGGTTTGCTTGAGTATGTACAATCAGCTTCAAAAAGTCTATCAACTTCCGGCCTTTCAAATTGCTTTTTTGGTAGCGCTTTATATGTTGAGTTTCTGAGTTATGAGATTTATCCTCAAGATTATAGCGGGAATAGGAGTTTTGATTTTTTGGATGCTTATGAAATGCTGAGTTTATCAGAAAGTAACTCGCGATATCTTAGTTGAAACGATAGAATAATTTTATTTTGAAATGCGAGATGATTTCTACATTTTCATCGCTACAAGGATTGCTAGAGCAGATGCCTGAACTCTTTGCTCAAATGCAAGAACTCATTCCAAAAGAAAGGAAGCTTGCAGTTGCGGTTTCTTGAGGAAGTGATAGTATGCTGCTGGCGTTTCTTGTTCAGACTTTTCGAGAAAAACAAGGACGAAATCAGAATTTTCTCTTTTTTTTGCATTGTAATCATAAGGTGAGAAGAGAGAGTGATGATGAGCAAGTATTTTTGCAGGATTTTTTTCATCAGTATAATTTTGTTGTTTTTGAAAGAGTGGAGAATACTAGTGCTAATGAGGAATCTTTGAGATCTCGAAGGTATGAACAGTTTTCTAGGTTTATGAGAGAGACGTCAATTGAAGGCTTGCTTACGGGGCATAATTTAACGGATCGTATTGAGGGAACGGTACTTAATATGCTTCGTGGGTGTGGTATCAAGGGATTTGTTGGTATGAAAAGGGTTGAGGAGCATATTTTGCTTGATGGAAAACAGGTTTTGCGTCCTTTGCTCTGACTGTCAAAAGAAAAGATCCAAAATCTGGTTGAGGACTTTGGTGTTCCTTATTTTCACGATAAGAGTAATGATGATAATTCGGTTTCTAAGAGGAATCTTATCAGAAATCAGTTTTTATTTCCTTTGGCAGAGTATTCTTTTGGAGATGATGGAGAAAGGGCTTTTTGGCATTCTCGAAATCTTGTTTATCAGCATCTGGAGCAGCAATTTTTGGATAAGAATCTTTTTTTGCAGCCGTTTAAGCTCAATCCTTATCGATGAGCAAGCCAAGGTTTTGAGTGGTGTTTGCCTGAGGGGTTGGAGTTGGAAAAATCTCTTGGTGGGGTAGTGGCTGCGCTTAATATTAGCCTTTCTCAAGGGGAATATTTGGGGTTATGTAGAGGATTCAAAGAATCCAGTGATGGTTATTGGTCTTTTGGAGAGCGGCAGATTTTTGTTGCTCATGGAAAAAAGTATTTTATCAAAGGGAAAAAAGCGTTTTGGGAAAAAGAGCTTGTCCTAGAAGAAAAAGTGACTGAAATCTGAATTCAGACTTTTGGGCTTTATCAGATTGAGGTGTGAGAGGGGCTCTTGTGAGCAAAGATTCGTTTTGCTAAGCAGGGAGATAAATATCAGGGGAAAAGCCTCAAAAAGCGAATGCTTAATCAAAAAATCCCTATTTTTCGAAGAAATGCACTTCCTCTTGCAGAAAAAGAGGGAAAAATTATACTCGTATGGAAACCTGAAATGTTGATTTTTTAAAACATTGAAAAAAATATCGCTTTGCGTTATTTACTTCGTAAAAAATATTGAAAATTTTTTAACTTTTGTTTGTTGATACTATGGATCTTTCACAAGTTATCAGTCAGATTACGCTTTGGTATACTCAGTTTTTGGAAAAGATAAGTTTCTGGACTGGGTATGAGACGTCAATCGTTCACTGGAGTTTGATCATTGGTTGAGGATATCTGATTTTTTTGCTTGTTTTTTGTCCTTTGCGAAAGTGGTCAAAAAGAGCAAAAAACTGACTTCAGAAGTCGTTGGTTACTCAGATCGATGAGATGATCTTTTTGCTTGCCAAGTATCAACATCAGCATATTAATCTTCAAGCGTTGGGAGGGAACCCTCATATTGCGCTTATGAGATCGATATTCGCAGAAGGAAACTGCGACTATATCAAAAGTAGTAAAATGATCCTTGAAAATATCCGCAAAGTTGAGCAACTCCTTTCTCAAACGGTGATTAGCGAGGAGAGAGAAAAGGCCTTTCAGCGTGATTTGAGGAAGTTTGCTATGGTGAAATGATTGGAAATGTTTTTGAGAGTTATTGTTGGAATGGGGACATTGGGAATTGGTTTGATTTTTTAAGCTTGAAGAGAGCTTTTTTTATTTTCTATTTTTGACAAAAGAAAAAATCTGACTATAATCAAGATTGATCCTGGTTTTTTTGATAAATTTAGGAGAAATCAGAATTTTTATCTTTTGAATACAAAACAAAAATGTTGAATTTGTGGAACACAAGAAAAAAGAAGCTCGCAAAAGATCTCAGACCGCTCAAGAGCAAAGAGAGAGAATCGTTTTTTAATGCTAAGGTGCAACTGCTTGATGTGAGAGATGGAGAAAGAGCTCTTGCAATTCTCAATCCAGTGCAAGCTGGAGAATTTGGTATTAATCTCAATGACAAAGTTGAGCTTAGAAAGAATAGTGGAGAGACTTTCGTGGTTGATGTGATGATTTCCTCTCAGATTAAGGCTGGGAATATTGCTGTATATGCAGATGTGCTAGACAAGATTAGCTTGTCTGATGATGAAGTGGTTTCTGTAAAATTGGTGCAGGCTTCAACGACTTCTTATGAGGCGATTAGAAAGAAGATGAGAGGAGAAGAAATTAGTTATGATGAGATGTTTGCGATTATTAAAGATATTTCAGAGAATAAGCTTGATGATACGATGATGACTTACTATGTGGCATCTAGTTTTTTCTATCCAACGACTGATGAAGAAATGTATCAAACTGCAAAGGCGATGGCTGAATGTGGCGTGATGTTTAAGTATCCTAAAGGAGAAATTATTGCAGATAAGCATTGTATTGGAGGAGTTCCAGGAAATGAAACGACAATGGTATTGATCCCGCTTATTGCAAGTTTGGGAATTAAAATTCCAAAGAACTTTTCTAAATCTATTACCTCTCCAGCTGCAACAGGGGAGTGTGTAAATGTGCTTATGGATATCAATTTTGACAAAAAAGGAATTGAGAAATTGGTCGAAGATCAGAATTGTTGTCTAGTTTGGTGAGGAGCATTGGATTTGGCACCTGCCGATGATAAGCTTATCAAGGTGCAATATCCACTTTCTATGCAATCAAGAGCAAAGGTTGTAAGCTCGATTATGGCTAAAAAATATGCAATGGGAGTGACGCATTCGCTCATCGATATTCCGGTTGGTCCTACAGCCAAGGTAACAACGATGGAAGAAGCAAAAGATTGGAAACAAAAGTTTGAATATGTAGGAAAAAAACTCTGAATGAAGATGTCGGTTGAAATTACTAAGGCGGATGAAGTAATTGGAAATGGTGTCGGAGCGGTGATGCAGGTACGTGAAGTACTCAGAATTCTCCAGCAGCATCCACAGAGACCAAAGGATTTGGAGGATAAAGTGCTTCATTTGGCAGCAAAGATTATTGAATCTGTAGGTATGGCAAAAGGAAAGAAAGCTTTGGAAATTGCTAAGCATCAATTGGAATCTGGGAAAGCTTGGGAAAAGATGAAGTCAATTATCTCAGCTCAGAAGGGTAATCCAGAGATTACTAGTGAAACTTTAGTGCTTGGAAAGCACACTTATGATGTGCTAGCAACTCATGATGGAAAGTTAAAATCTATGGACTTGCACAAAGTGAATGCCGTATGTAGAAGACTTGGTTGTCCAATTATCAATGAAGCAGGAATGTATTTGCACAAGAAGACTGGAGATAAGATCAAGAAGGGAGAAGTAATTGCTACGCTTTATGCGCTTGATGAGACTAAACTTTCGTTGGGAATTGAACTTTTGAATGAAAAAAATCCTTTTGACTATTAATAAGTCTTTAATATTTATTAAGGGTATAAGGGAAATAAAGAAAAAAGTCAGAATTTTGATTTTGTTTATCTTTTTAGATTCTGACTTGGTTTTTATCTTATTTTTTGATAGTGATGCGAAAGAGGGGATTGATGTGAATTTTGTGAGCAATTGCTGTACTAGCTAATGTCAGTATCGCTGCGGATTATACGATTAAGAACTACAATGTCGATATGGAACTCAGAATTGATGGTTCGATGTTAGTCAATGAGACAATTGATGTAAATTTTTCTCAGCAAAAACATGGAATTGTTAGAAAAATTGCTACCAAAAATCCAAATAATGGAAGAGTTACAAGTATTTCATCGCCAATGGTTGAGTGAGATAATTTTCAGATAAGCAGAGAAAATGATATGGTTAAGCTTAAAATCTGAGATCCGAATTCAACTGTTTATGGAGATCATAAGTATCAAATCTCTTATGTAGTAGATAATGCGATTGTGAGCTTTGGAAGTGGGGCTTGGCAAGAGCTGTACTGGAATGTGATCGGAAATGAGTGAACTACTTCAATCGATAAAGCGTACTTTTCGCTCAAATTGCCAAAGGACTATGTGAGTAATGGTGATAAGTATTATGCTGTCCGAGGATATAATGGAGAAAGAAAAAAAGAAAATCTGATTTTTGATCTTGTTTGATCTGAGGAGTTTAGATGAAATCTAGAACAGTATATGAGGGCAGGAGAGGGATTGACTGTGTATGTGCCTTTTGCTAGTGGATATTTTGAGCTTCCTCAGGATTATGGTAAGTATTTTGGATATGAGAGCGAGGAAAATCCAGTAGAAGAGCAAAAAATAGATCTTAATGAAAAAATATGAGGTACTGTGAAGACAGATATTACCTTTGATGATTTTGAGGTAAATGATTTTTTAATTTTTGTAAAATGGGGACTTGGGGTAATTGGTGTTAGCATTATCTTCCTTAGTCTTGCTGTTTGGGGGAGGAATCGCCTTATCCCTTGATTTTCCATTCCTATTGAAGATCAAAATTTTTCTCAAGAGAATCTAGATCCTGATAGTTCATTAAAGAAATGAAAACGGTCGATACAAGTGTTAGGAGCTATTTGTTTTTGTATTGGTGTTTTGGGGCTGCTTTTTCAAATTCTACCGGATAGAATTTCTGATGCATATTGATTGTGAAATTGGTTCGTGTGAATATGGTTTTTTATTGTTATATTTTTTATCTTTTATGGGATGTTTTTAGTATCTGCATCTAATAAGGGGTTTCATTATAGAGGGAAAGATCCAATTATTCCGTATTATCTTCCTCCAAAGTGAGATGCTATAGATTTATTTACTTTCGCATCTCGTAATTATCTTGCTAATGATGTGATCGCATCTTTGCTGTATTATTGGGTGATAAAGGGGTGGATTACAATTAGTTATCATGCAGATAAGTTTATGAGATTTTCTGTTAATCAATCTGTTACTTTGGATCCTGGTGAAAGATCGGATGCACAAAAATGGTCTGATCCAACTTTTACAGCTTTCTTTTCCTCTAGTAAAAAAATTATTATAACTAATCATCGAGATGAAAATTTGTATTATAAGTTAAAGCATTTGAGTGGAGACTTTAATGATTTGTATGATGAAAATTCCATAAAATATAAATGGAAATCTTTTCAAGTCTTTTGCAAATTCTTTTATTATGAAACTTTAAGTCAAATAGGGAGAGATCTCTATGATCATTTGAGGGGATTCAAATATTATCTGGAAAAAGTAGAGAGACCTCAGATTGAAACTTTTCTTAATGAAGATCCTGAATATCTTGATAAGATTTTGCCATGGGTGGTGCTCTTTGGCCTTCAAACGAAATTGTCAGAAAAAATCGGAGATTTGATGGATGTTCGTATGCAAGAATTTATAGTTGGAAATTGAGACATTTCTTCAGTACTTGTTTTATCCAATTTGATCTCAAATGTAAGAGACAATGAAATTTCTCCTAGATCTAATGATTCTTTTGATAGAGATTCAGATCGATGAAGCGGTGGAGGTAGCTCAGGTAGCTCTGATAGCGGAAGTTCAGGAGGTTGAGGATGATGAGGTTGAGTTGATAGTTGGTAAAATGATTTATTAGATCTAAGCTCAAGAATTGATTTCTTGGGCTTTTTTGATAAAAAGATAAAAAATATCGCTTCGCGTTGTTTACTTCGTAAAAATCAGATTTATTTCTCTTGATTTTTCTTTTCATATAATTATACACTACTTTGTAATGCAAGGTAGTATATTTTTTATTTTGAGGCTGTGAATGATGTATGAAAATGATAATATTGCAGTACAGATGAGGAAGTGAGTTTTAGAATACTTGATTTTGCTGATTATTAGTAGAGGAGAGGTATATGCTTCGGATATCATTGCTCATCTCAAGGCTTACGATCTTTTGATTGTTGAGGGAACCTTGTACCCTTTACTTTCTCGTCTCAAAAAAGATCAGCTTTTGACTTATTCTTGGGTTGAGTCAACGAGTGGTCCTCCGAGAAAATACTATAAGCTGACGAGTAATGGTCAGCAAGTAATGCAGAGAATGGAGCAAGTATGGAATCAGCTTAATACTGCGGTTTCAGCTATTCAGACAAAGAATGAATCAGATTTTTAATCTTTTAAAGATGAAGAACGGGATTGTGCATATTTTTAGTTTTTTATTGATAGGATGATGAAAGAATTGGTAGTAAATGATAAAGTTTTTAACCTTAAAAAAGATGTTTTCAAATTTCTTCATGATTATTTGGAGAGGATTAGCACTTTTGTAAGGAAAAATCAGATTGATACTGAACTTTACCAGGATATTTTGCAAATTTTTGAGGATAAGTTGAGTCTTTATGAAGATGCAAGTGCAATTTCTCAAAAAGAGGCTATTCAAATTGTAAATGAACTTGGTGAGCCTGAGGAGATTTTTGCTGAGAGTCTGGAATATGCAAAAGAAGATAGTGTAAAATCGTCTCCAGTGGATATTGAAAAAGAAAAGAAATCTGATTCAGGATTACGTTCTTTTTATCAAAGATTTCAGGATTCAGGACGATCTAGACCTCAGGAAAGTGCTTTATTACTCTGAGTGTATGCGATGTTTGCACGTAAACTTGGTATCAATGTCCGAATTTTGAGAGGATTATTGTTTGTGGGATTCCTTTTGGGATTGCGAGATCTTGTTTGACTTTCTTTGCCTGTCTATTTTTTGTTGGCGTTTATTTTTCCGAGGACAGAAAAGAATTATGGGAATAGGTCAGTATTAAATTATTTTTTGACTCAGATTTGGGACTTTAGGTTGATTTTTGTTAACGGATTGCGCTTTGTGTGGAATTTACTTATTGATGGATTGCCAAAGGGAGCCTCTCTTTGTAGTAAGGTTTTTTGTGTAGCTTGGAAGATTGTAAGATTTATGGTTTTGGTGGTTTGGTGTCTTGCAATGTTTTGGCTTATTGTGCTGCTTGGAGTATGATTTTATTATTTAGTTGTGGGATTTGTTCGTAGCAATATTGATGTGACCTCGTTTTTCCCTAGCGTGATGAAGTGAGGAGTGATTTTAGGACTCTTGTCTGCAGGAGGATTCTTGGCGGTTGGCTTGCAAGCTTTGTTGAGGGAAAAAATCAAGTCTTGGATTCTGATTTCATCTCTTGTTTTGTGAGCTGGAGCAATGAGTATTGCAGCAGTGAGTATTGTAGATGTTTTATCCTATCTAAAAAATCCCTATAAAGCAACGATTCAAAAGGAACTTAGCATTCCTATCTCAGATCAAAAGCAAGCTTTTCATATTTCTGTGGAAGGTTTAAATGATGAGTTAAATGATCTAAGACCTAATCTTGATTTGCTTCATTATTCAAATGTTTATAACTTTTTTCCAACAGATGAAAAGGATATCAGAGTAGTTTTTAACTATGATATTCAGGCAAAAAACAAAGAAGATCCAAAGCTGATCCAGATTAAGGATAATCTCAATGCTCCAGTGATGAATCTTTCTGGAAATAATTTGAATCTACAACTCTTTAAAGATCAATTGTTTGCACAAAGGACTCCGTTTTTACCAATGAGGGTAAGTGTGGATTTGTATATTCCAAAGGATGTGAAGTTTGATTTTTCTTCTGAAGGTAGCGAATATTATTATTCGAACTTGAAGAAGCCTGATCGATTTTCAAAATATCTAGGATATCTTCCTTGTGCAGGAGTCATTAGTTATCAATCTGTTTCAAATGCTTTTTATTGTGATGTAGCGATTTCTCCAGCAATTAAGAAAGCTCTCATTGAGCAGCAAATAGAAACTTATGTTGATACCATTGCTCCGTTTGTAGGTAAAAATTGGGAATATAGCTTTATGGACGAAGGAGATAATCAATACTGGAAATTGCATAGTATGAGATGGATTGATGATGACTATCTTCTCGTTAAACTTTCGGATCAGTTTTTTAATCTGTTTGTCAAGGTAAAGGTAGATTTGGACAAAAAAGGAAATCTGACTTTTGATCATGTTCAACTCCAGGATCTTGAGCAAAAGGGGCTAATGAATGTACAGAGAATTAAGTCTTACGATAAATTAGATCAGCTTTCTGGTTTTTCTCTTAAGATGCAAGATGATAGGCAGGAGCTTTTGAGTAAAATTGCAGAGTTAGAGAGTCAGCTTGATCAATTGAATGAACAAGAAGAATAGATACCAGGGATTTTCCTTGGTTTTTTGTTATTGTTTTTTCCTTGACTTTCTGGCAAAAAAGTGTATGGTTGATTTTGTAAACAAAAAATAAATTTAAAACTTATTCATATGAAACAGGTAAAATTAACCTATGAAATGCTCTGTTGGGAGCGTCCATTCTCATTGATTGGCAATAATTATCAAGAAGCAGATTTTCGTAAAACTTTAAGAAGGCATCTTGATCCGATTCTTAAAGGGCTTGAGGAAAAGTCTATTGAAATTATCGATCTTGATGAGATTACTCTTCAAGACTTTAATTATTTTCTTAAGAATTATCCGATAAAAAGGAGTATAAATTTTGATTCTTCCCTCTATTACCATCCTCAGGATGCTGTACCTAATTATCGTACTCTTTTTGAGAGTAATTCTAGATATAGTAAGTTAGTTGGTATTTTATCAGCTATGTTTGCTCAGGTTAAGCAAGATGGGCGGTTATCGCAGATGACTCAGAATCGTCAGATTGCGCATCTAGAGTTTTGGCTTTATAATCTGACATTCCCTGGAATGCTTGATAATTGGCTGAAGAGATTAGGAAAATTTCCTGAGGAAGAATTAAAAATATTTCTTTTATCTATTGGAGACGGATTTCATTCAATCATACGATTGCTCAATGTATTGAAAAATCAGGGGGTAAAAGTTCCAGTAGTTGCAGAACAAGTAAGAATTTTTGAGTTCTTTGTTCAGTTTACGAAACTCATTGATTCCACTCGTACATGCCCTCAGATTGTACGAGTGCTTGAGGAGAAATTTCAGCTTTCTGATCAACAGAGTTCGCTTTTGAAACAACTTTTATTAAAAAGAAATGTTTTCAAAAAGTTATCACTTCATGCACAAGTGCGAGATGCTTTTACAGAGCTTTTTCGGCAGGTGTTTGTCACTGATTAATTGAGGGGGGAATTTTTAGAGAATATCTCTGATTATCCCCCCTTTTTTTAAGAAAGAAAAAAAGAAAGAAGTCAGACTTCCTTCTCTTTTTTATTGATATTATTTATTGTATGCTGGTTGCATTTGCAAAGTTTATCCAAGCGCTGTCTAAGATTTGGAATACAAAAGTTTTGTTTCCTATGGTCTTGACTAGGTAATTTGCTCCAAGGTTATTGAGTTTTTCGCTAGCTGGGCATTCGTAGATGATCAGTGCTGGGGAAGTTTGCAAGAGATCTTTATTTTTATGTGCGATAACTCTAAGACCGTAGCTACATTTTACACCTTGTTCTTCAAAGGATTGGCTTGGGCTAAACGCTTCATAGGCGATATTCATAGAAGGTAGTGTGATGCTATATCCACCTCTGTTTGAAGTATAGGTAAAGGTTTTTTCTGTACTTGTTGGAAATTGAGGAGTGTTTGGGTTAAGAGATGTTGTTTTTGATGTAGTTGTGGTTGTTTTTTGTTCTTCTTTTGTTGTCTGATCTTGAGGTTCTTGTGTTTGAGTTGGAAGTGAGCTTGTTTTGATGTCAAGGAATGTTAGTTGATCCGGTTTTGAGGGATCGAAGTTTGCTTGACATGTGAAGAGCTTTTCTCAGCTTCCTTGCATAGTAATTTGGAGATTGTCGTTTGTTTTTTGAGTTGTATGTGAGCTAATGTGGTTAAGACCATTGTCTGTTCCGAGGCAGGTTTTGATTCCATGTTGAGAAACAGCCTTTGCTATGAGATTTGGAGTTGCTAATGTGATTAGATTTCTTATTTTTTCTACTTCTTGTGCATCTGCATCGTGGATAAAATATCCTCGCCAGTTGTTGTTTTGGAAGAAGTAGGATCAATTTTCTAGCGTGTATAAAGTATCTCCATTGATAGAAGTAGAGGTTCTAACTGCAGTGGTTTTGAATGTTTGAGTTAGCTGTTGACAGTTGGTATCTCCTTTGTTATTACAGTTGAAAAATGAGATCGTTGTGATTTTGTTGTTTTCAAGGTTTTGGATTTGGATTTGATCATTATCTCCAGGATTTCCAACAAAAGTGTAGTTCTCTAAAAATTCTGATCAGAAATAGAGTCCTGCTTTTGCAATATAGAGTCCCTTTGATGTTACTGTTGTATTAGGTAGTGGATTTTGCTCTAGATCTTGGGTTGTTTGTGTCCCAATAGTTTCTACTTCTACGAGAGGTTTTCCTTGGTAAAAAGCTTCAATCTTCCCAATAATTTGCACTGTTCCTGTAAGGTTATTGGTATAGTTTGCAAGTGCAATTTTACTACTTTTTAGTAAAAATACTTCTCCACTGAGTGTCGTAAGTGTATGGGTATAGTTGATAAGATCAGAATTATCTTGTTTGAGGATCCCTTCTTCTTGTATCTGTGAAGCGATGCTGTATCCCGTATTTTCTATGCTGTTTTCTGGCGTAGGAATAGTGATATTCCAGCTTCACATCCACATATAATAAGCTCCTGCTCCTATTATGATCAGTAAGAGAACTATGAGAATCCAGAGTTTAGAGTTGTTTTCGGGTTTTTGGATTGTTCTGATTGTCCCTGAAGAAAATCAGCTTTTTGATGGCTTTTTGGTGAAAAAGTCTTGATGTGGAGTGCTCATTTTGAATATTGGATGAAAGAATAAAAGCTTGTTACACAAAAGATAATAAAGAAAGAAATCTGATTTTCAAGGGTAGATTTTTTTTTGAGATTGACATTTTTGAGAAAATGAGCTCGATTGAATTTCTGTTTTTTCTTGTAGAAAAAACGACCTCGAGAGTGAGGCCGTCTTTTATAGTCTGAATTTTAAATTTTTTTAGTTTTTCTTTGCTCCATAAATGAGGTGAAGAGTTTCTTTGATAAATGGAATATTGAGAGCAAGGGTTAGAATTGCAGTCAAAACGATCATATATCCAAATCCTTTAAACATATTGATTCCAAAAGCAAAGAGCAAAACTCAGATAAGAAGCGTTGAAATTTGACCATCTCTAATTGCTGATCGGCTTCTATTTTCTGCTGCGTTGATTGCAGAGGTGAGTGATCTTCCTTCTTGTACTTCTTCATTCATTCTTTCAAAGATGAGGATGTTGGCATCAACTGCCATACCGATTGAGAGAATGATTGCTGCGATACCACTGAGGGAGAGCGCATAATCAATAAGTTTGATGATAGCAAGGAGGATCGTAAAGTAGAAGATGATAGTAAGAGCCGTTACTAGAGCTTTTCTCCATCCGTAGATAAAGAATATGTAGAGAATAATTGCCAATGTCCCAACAAGTGTAGCAATTAATGCACCTCTAAATGCGCTGTCTCCAAGAGATGGAGAGACTTTTTCTTCTTGCATAAGTGTAAGTGGTGCTGGCATATTTCCAGAGTTGAGATTTTCTGCTACAAGACGAGCTTGAGTTGAATCAAAACCTCCTGAGATTTGAGCTCTACCATCACAGATGGCATCTTGGATAGTTGCTGCGGTAGCTCTTTCTCCTCCGATAAAGATGGCCATTTGTCTATGAATATTTCCTTTTGTAATTTGACAGAAGAGTTCTTTTCCTTTTTCATTGAAGCTGATGCTTACAGTAGGTTCTCCTCCAACTTGATTTACAGATGCTTGAGCAAGGGTAAAGTAAGCTCCATTAAGGATTGCACCGTCATTACCTTTTGCTATGATCCATTCTTGTCGATTGTTTACAAATACTTCTTCAATGAGATAAGTAGCGGTTGTTGGATCTTTTTGGAGAAGTCTAAAGAATACAAATCCTTCGATATCTTTTGAAAGATTGAGTCCACTGTAATTTGCTGAGATATACACTCCACTGAGAACCTGAGAAACTTCTCCTGTTGCAATACTATCAAGTAGATTTTTATTGTTTTGGTAGATAGTAGGAAGCTGATCAAGAGTTCCACTAAGGAGATTCGCAGAGATTCCATCTCCTCATTTGTTTTGATTATTTGTGAGCATTTGATCAGGATTTGCCACTGCTTCAGCTCTAAGAGATTCTGCTAGGTCTCTTCTCTGAGCGATAGTCTCTGCATTTTTTGCTTTATCATTTAAGAGTCTGAATTCAAGTTCAACTGTCTTACCAATCATTTTTTTTGCTTGGTCAAGATCTGCAACTCCACCAATTTCAACTACAATTTGAGTTTCATTGTTGAGGTTTTGAGTGTACGCTTTGTAATCACTTACTCCAAGTGCAGAGATTCTTGCATCGATATTTTTGATGATAATAGCTTCAATGTTTTTCTTTACTTGAGCGAGTTCAGCAGATTCGTTTGCTCAGTATTGTTCATCGTACTTGCTATAGTCGATCTTGTAAACGAGTTTAGTACCTCCTGAGATATCAAGCCCCTTTCTAAAGTTTGAAAGTCCATTGAGTGTCAGGTTTCGATCTCTTTGAAGGGTCTGTGTGTTGAAAGTTCTTCCTACAAAAAGGACAAAAAACAGACTTATAAGGAAGATACTTCCGAGGATAATCCCTCTTTTACTAAAAAAGTTTTTCATACTTTTTTTCATGATAAATGATAAAAGATAACGCTCCCACTATATACTTTTGACAATAAAATACAAGACTTTTGCTTGTATTCTTGAGGAAAAAAAGTAGTCTAGAGTCAGATTTATTTGTTTTTTCTCTAGTGATGTGAGTTTTGACAAATCTACAGCTTCTTTTGCTGGTGATGAGTGGGGCATTTATGCTTTTTGCTCTTTTGGTGTATAAGAGGAGAAAGATTAGATTATTCCCTTTCCTATTTTTCTTTTGTGGAGCAATGGCGATTGGAATTTTTGCGCTGCGTGTCGAATGGTTGAATGCTATCGGGATTACCTTTGGACTCAATAGAGGTGCAGACTTGATTGTGTATGTGTCGATTATGGTTCTTTTTTACTTGCTTTTGAGTCAGTACAATCGCAATGCTACCTATCAGCTTAAACAAACAGATCTTATTCGTACTTTATCTCTGGAAAAAGCGATAGGAAAGATTCAAAAATCTGAGATTGTCTTTGTTATCCCTGCGTATAACGAAAGTGATCATTGTATTCAGGTAGTAAATGAGGTTTTGGATCAAGGGTATGGTGTGGTATTTGTGGATGATGGAAGCTCGAATGGTCTTTTTGCTAGATTGCAAGAGGCTTTTAAGGAAAGAGAGGAGTTTGTTTTGATCAAGCATATTGTTAATATGGGGCAAGGCGCGGCATTGCAAACAGGGTTTTCCTATATTCAACAGCAAGTTCCTTCTGCTCAGTTTGTGGTGACTTTTGACTCTGATGGGCAACATTTGCTTAGTGATTTGCCAGGATTTTTGCAGCCATTTGAGCAAGATGAGCATTTAGAGGTGGCTTTGGGGTCAAGATTTATGGGGAAGGCTGTTAATATCCCGGTTATGAAGGTACTTACTCTCAAGATTTGAATTTTGTTCACTTTTATTTTTAGTGGAATGCGGCTTAGCGATACGCATAATGGCTATAGAGTGATTAAAAAATCCGTTTTGCCTGAGCTTAAGTTGACTTTTAATGGAATGGAACATGCTTCTGAAATCCTTGAATTGATTGGTCAGCAGGGAATTAAGTATGTTGAAGTTCCAAATACGATTTTGTATACGGAATATAGTATGGCAAGAGGGCAAAAGCTTTCAAATAGTTTGAAAATTGTTAAAAATTTGTTGATGAATAAACTTTTTGGGAACTAGTTTTTAGTGTAATTTTGAGGAGATGCTTGAAAAGGTAAAATCAGAGACGATATGAATGATTTTAATTGTCTTAGTTCTTACTTGGGTTTTTTCTGTATTCCTTACGCCAAAAGATAAGAAAAAGCTTTGGAAGCTTTTAAAAGGGTCACTTTCTCTCTCTGATCAAAAACCGAGAAGAAAAAATACTTCTCAACAAAAACAATCAAGGAAGAAAAGTCAGGTTTCATCTTTTGTTCTTCCTGTAGGTTTTAAGCTTTGGGGAGAAGAGATAAGCACTCAGAAAATTCCGTTTTTTAATAGTGAGAGAGATTATCTAAATTGGGTAGATGGTGAATTAAGAACTAAGGCTGAGCCATTGATAGATCATTATTGTAAAAGGATTGGTTTTGCTCAGGTATCTTTGGTCATCAAGGCTGCAAAAAGTAAGCGAGGACATTGCAAGAAAGGAAGAGGAACGTCAGAGATTATGATCAATAGGGCCTTGGTTTTTTTGCCTGAAAAGTATTTGGAAGAGGTTGTTGTGCATGAAGTTGCACATCTCAAATTCCCTCATCATCAGAAAGATTTTCGAGATCTTGTTATTGAACTTCAGCCAGAGAATAAAATTTTGAACAAAGAACTGAATAAGCAGTATGGATGGATTACGAGAAATGGAGATATCTTTGGGATGAAGGTAAAAAAATAAAAAAGAAATCAGAATTTTGATTTCTTTTTTTGTATTTTAGTAGTTTAAAGTTTGATAAGATTAGGATCTTGTTCAATAGGTGATTTTCAGTAATTTTTGATGACCTGATATGCATAATAGGAGATTGTTCCTTGGATTCCTAGATAGAGAATAATGAGCGAGAAGATGAACTGTCCATTGTATGGAAGTAGTGCAAGGAGGTAGATATTGAGAAGCATTGCCATCAAAGATGAAAATAGCCGGAAGATGAGATCTGATTTTTTGAGATAGTTTGTTAGAGGGGCGTGATTTGCGTAAAGGATTGAGAGTCCACAGAGCATATTTCGTGAAATAAGTCGTGGAACTGCAGTTTGGAGTCCTGATCTTCAGGTTTGATTTTGTTGTCCTAGTAGAAGAATAGAGATATAGAGCGAGAAGTTGATCACAAGAGAGAATGCAAACCTTGTGGCAGTACTAAATGCTTGGGTCTTTTTGAGGAAAAAGGCATTGAAAGCAAAGAGGACTATTCCTGTTCGATATCGTAGTTGAGGAAAAGGATTTCCTCAAAAGAGTGGTAAAAGATAGCTTACAATTACTCCTAGGAGGAGAAATAGATTGAGGTATTCAATGCTAGAGTGAAGAAAGTGCGGACTTTCTTTGAGATCGAGGATGAAATCTTTTCACCATTGAAAGGGATCAGGTTTTTCTTTTTGTAAGATTTTTTCTCATGCAAGGACTCTTCTTAATGAAATTTCTCTTTTTGTAGATGGTGTTTTGAATGTGTAGGAAAGAGCGTAGGAGAGGAGAAGTAAGGTAAGCAAGACATTAATTAATCCAAAAGTGAAACCATACATTGTGTTGTCTTGAATCGCAAAGACTCCTCGTATAGAGCATATTAAAATCAGTAAAAGCTGACCGTAATATTGGTCCTTTTCAACAGGAAAGTAGGGTCAAACTCCATGATAAATTATAGTGAAACTTAGTAAGAGTTCTAGGATTACTCGTCCAAACTGGTTAAGAAGTCAGAATGTCCCTACAGAAATAGTGTGATTTGCAAGGATGAGAAATGCTAAAAGAATTTGTCCATACTTGAAGAGGTGTTTTCCGTCGGTATAGTTGAGGACATAGGAAACTCCTCGTGCAATACTCGAAAGGAATAGGAGTGTCCAAAAAGCTCCAGCGTTGCTAAAACCTATGAAAACAAAAATTCAGAAAAGACCTAGCATTACTAGGAGGGCTAGGAGGTAGAGTCAGTATTTTTCTCTTATTTCATTTTCTGGGAGGTTGATTTTGAAGTCGTAAAAGCCTTGGGAAAAAAAGAAAACGAGAAAAAAAAGTGGGAATAGTGCAAAGTATCGGAGGTTTATGAGGGAGAAAAAACTGATGAAAGCCCCACAAACGAGTAAGACGATGACATAAGACACGGCCTTTTGATTAAAAAATTAAAAGAGTTCTGAGGAAGGCTATGATGCTCATATAAAGCAAGAGGCCTCAAAAAAGCCATATTCCATAAGCATTTAGGCTTTGTGGTTTAACTTTGTGATTAAATATTCAGATGAGTAGGGCAAAAGGAGCAATGTAGAGGAGGGCAATTGCAAAATTTTTAACTCAGAATTCAATGCCTATAAATGGAGATAGTACCAGAAGCAATGCGCATTCAATAATCATTAAGAGAGAGGTTGTCTCTAGTGCCTTACAGAAATTTTTAACAATAGGAAGTTTATTTTGGAATGCGAAGGTGAGATCTTTTTGAAGGTATTCAGAGAAGAGTTTGAGATAACCCAAGGAAACATACATAGATTCTTCTCTGGAAAGCTGAGCTCCAAGGGCTTGTAGAAGTTGTGCTTTTGCAAGTCTTGTTTGTTCTCTGATAATTTCTGTATTTTGGACTTGAGTTCATTCAAAGATAGGGAAAATCTTGTCGGCTTCGAGTCTTTCTAAGAGAAAATCTTGCGTAGCTACGATGAGGTTCATCGCTTTGTGGAGGTCTTCAATAATTTTGTCGTAATTGGTGGCAAGACGGAGCTTTGAAATAATTCATCTCATGTCTTCAAGTTTTTTTCTTGTTATGGGCTCGATTTTATCTCCTCAGATTGCTTGTACCTGTTCAATTTGATTGATGATTTCCTCGATAGCGTGGTAGGCTTTTTGGAGACGAGGATCGCTAAGGTTTGCTTCAGCTTTTTGTTTTTTTTCTTTTTGTTCTCTAATTTTTTGGAGTTCTGCTTGATGTGCTTGATTTCATTTTACGATAAGATCCTGGTATTCGATAGGGGAGAGTGGGCTTTTTGTGTTGTTTACTTCGATGAGAGTGAGTTCAAGTGGGATGACATTATCAAGACAGGATTGTACAGAGTCAAATTGGGTAATGATTTTGAACTGAAATTCTTTAAATTGGATAACCATATAAACTGATCCAAAGTTTTGTGGATCTTTAGTGTATTCTTCAAGGGAAAGGGTAATCGCTTTGTGAAAATTGAGAAAATCTTTAATCTGTGAGATATCTTCAGCCTCGAAGAGGAGATCGAGGGTGTAGTTTTTTTCAGAAATATCTTTGATCCCGATGAAATGAAAAAACATAGGTACAAAATAGCGGTAAAAACTAGGAACTTTTTCCTGTATAGCTATTTTATATTGAAAAATGAAAAAAAATCAATATATACCAGCACATAATCTTTCTTTTTTCAACCAAAAATGAAAAAAAGTGAAAAAAATCAGATTTTTTTGTTTTTTTTTGCTTAAAAAGATATACTTAAGGAGAATTTCAAAATACTGGAAGAAGCTAGAATTTTGAAAATTAACTGCCAAGCAGAACTTTTATCCTTAAATAAAACAAAAATGAGTGAAAATGCTGTAAATAGTGCAGGATTTGTATTGGATCATTATTTTGATGAGCAGACGATGTCTCTTCATCTTAAAGCAAATCGTCCTATTCTTCGTAAAAAAGGTAAGCCTGGAGAGCGAAAACCTGTTGTTGATCCAAATGAGATTATGACTAAAGAAGGATTGCTTGCATTGATTGATGAACTTTTTAGAGAGGTGGAGACTAGAGAAGATGCCTTCTTAGAGATCAATAGAGAACTTTCTAAAGTGCTGCAGGTGGGACCTTATAGAATTGTGATTGTATATGCTCCGCTCTCAGATGGAATTGAAATGACCGTTGTGAGACCAGTGAAAAAAATGACTATCGAGGAATACAATCTGGATCCAGAACTTTTTGATTTGCTAAGAAACAAGGCTCAAGGAATTTTGATTTCAGGAGCTCCAGGAAGTGGAAAATCGACTTTTGCAGGTGCTTTGATCGATGTCTATCATGCTGATAATCATATCATTAAAACAATAGAATCTCCTCGTGATCTGATGTTAAATGATGATATTGTTCAGTATTCGTTTACTTATGGTAGTCATGATGAGGTAAGAGATATTCTCTTGTTGTCTAGGCCTGATTATACTATTTATGATGAAGTGAGAAATAAACCTGACTTTAACCTTTATAAGGATTTGAGACTGACAGGAATTGGATTGGTCGGAGTTATCCATGCTACTAAGCCAATTGATTCGATTCAGAGATTTATTGGAAGCGTGGAGATGGGAATCATCCCTCAGGTAATTGATACGGTTCTTTTTATTGATAAAGGGCAGGTGGCTGAGGTATTGCAACTTGAATTAACTGCAAAAGTCCCAGAAGGAATGCTTTCTGAAGAATTGGCTAGACCGGTGATTGTGGTAAGCAGTTTTTTGCAGAAGAAACCGCTTTATGAAATCTATACTTTTGGAGAGCAGGTTGTAGTAATGCCAATCCAGACAGATGAAAAGGGGAATCCTAAGACTCCAAGCAAAACTCAAGTAGTCTCTGAGTATGCAAAAGAGGGCATTCAGAGAAAGCTTAGTCAGAATTTGCCTTGTGATTTCCATATCCAGATCAAAGGAAGTGAACTTGAACTGTATGTCCCAGAATATTATAAGTGAAAGGTGATTGGAAAGGGAGGAGCATGAATTAATGGATTAGAAAAAGAAATCTGACTTAGGATTCATGTAAAAACCTTTTCAGAGTTGCCATTGCTTGATGTGAAGGTAGATATTGCTGGAGGCAATAAGAAAAATGAGCCTCTTGTAATTGCGCTTCCTCAGGAATATGCAAACAAGACGATGGTATTGCTCGTTGATGATGGTTTGCTTTATGCAAAGACTAATTCTCAAGCAAATATTGTAATCAATACTAAGGAGCTTATTACTTTGATTAGGAGAAAGGGTTTTGTCCTCGTAGATAATTAAGATTAGTATTGGGAATATCATCTTCCCTAATCTCTAGGATAAGTGGAATGTTGTGTCAGGATTTTAATGTTTTTTTGAAAATTATAGCCGTGAAAGCGGATATTTAATTCTTTTTTTGTGTGAGTGAAATGAATAACTTTAGGTTTACCAAAATTATTGCTGGAGTGAGTCCTACTTTGGCGAAAGAAACAGTTCTTTCTAAAATCATCAATATGGTGGATGTTTTTAGAATTACGCTTTCAAAGGGGTATGATGACAATAATAAAAAGTATATTGACACCTTGATGAAGTTGGATAATAGCAAGACAATTCTTTTGGAGACGAAAGGGATCGATATTAGAGTAAAAAATACATTAAATATCCCTGTTAAAGTCTGAGATAAATTGGTTTTTGAGTACTCAGAATATACTCAGGATACTGATGCAAAGATTTATGTGGACTATGCAGACCTTGGAAATCTCAATGAGGGTGATGAAATTTATGCGCAGCAAAGTGGTATTGTTTTTAAAGTGACGAGAGCTTATGGAGATATTGCTGAAACAGAGGTGGTAAAAGCAAGTCGTAATGAACTTTTGCATTTTGATAGAATTTTGTTCGATGGATTGGATGCAGAATTTTTTAATCTGAGTGAGAGGGACAAGAAGGATATCCTTTGGGGGCTAGAATATGGTGCTCATATTATAGGATTGGCTTGTGCAAGTAACGCAGAGCAGATTGAAAATCTTAGAACATTCCTAGATTGGAATAATGCAAAAAATATGAAGGTTTTTTCAAAAATTGAAACAAAAGCCTGACTCAAGAATTTGGTAGAAGTGGTAGAGGTTTCTGATGGAATTATTTTTGCTCCAGATATGTTTGAGGAGTGTAAGAATGATCCTGAAGTTGTTTTGTCTACTATTAGACAGATTAAACAAATGGGGAAACCAGTTTTGCTCTCCTTTTCTAAAGTGCCATATGGAGAGGGTTATCTTGAGTATTTTAATACAAGGATTGCTCCTTTGTATAATGAAGGAATCGATGGAGTCTTGATGGAAACTTTTGTTTGGGAAGATAATGTCTACGATTCTATAGAAAAGGTTGGTGATGCATTAAGTGCCTTGGAGGATACTATGCAACCAAAAGACTTGGTAAGATTTGATCAGAAGGGGGAATTTGAAGTGAGAGATTATATTATCTATAATGCATTTAGGACAACTAAAGAGCTTGATATTACAGCGATTATCTGTTTTAGTGACAATGGATATACTGCAGCAAGGCTTGCTTCTTTGAGTCCGAACATTCCAATCCTTGCCTTTACTCAGTCGACAGATACTTATAGGTTCTTTAGTTTGGTTTGGGGAACAAAGGGGTACAAGATTTCTCAGTCTTTCAACTATGAGAATCTCAAGAGAATTGGAAAGGAGATGATTAGAATTATCTTTAAGGGGAATATTTCTCTTGATGATAAGATTTTGATCGTTCAGGCAAATGAAAATCTCAACGGAGACAAGAACGATATGATCAATGGATGTGAGGTTTATAACTTTAAGAATATTTAAGTTTCAAGAAAAAGAGAAAACAAGGCTAAAGTCTGACTTTGGTCTTTTTTTTGAGATTGATTTTTTTTTGATATTTGAGATTAGATTCTTATGTTATTCTCTAATAAATAAAAACTTTAAAAAAGTTAAAAACCAATGAGCTAAGAAGATTTGTCTTATTGCTCTCTAGGAGGGCAATAAGACTATGGAAAAGTATCAGCCAGAAAATCAAGAGATACAAAAAACTCTTATCAGTAAATAAAAAGATAAAAAATCAGATTTTATGGTACGAAAGTATTTCATAGAGCAAGTCCTTGCAAAGTGTGAAGGATTTGCAAAAGTGCTTCTTGGATTATTTATCCTAGGGAGCTTCTCTGCATGTGATCAAGAGATGTCAGAGCCTGTTCCTCAAGTTGCTAAGGTAGTGGATTCTCTGCAGACTGATCCTGCAACGAGATCATCAGCACGATCTTTGGAGACAACTTCTCCAGGATGGAAAGAGGGAAGTTATGATTTTACTCTTGCACTGAAGTATTCGATTCCTACTCCTGTACGCATCCAATCGGATTACTACAAATTTAGAGTAATTCCCTCAGATGGCAATACGATCGAAGTGTGGATCAAATACTTTTCCCCGCAAGGGAATATCGTCTATCAGCAAATGGAGAGGCGAGGGAGCAGTTTTGAGATTCAGCGAATCTTTCAACAAGAAGGTAAGTATTCTCATGCATTCTTTGTGAAGAGGATTGGATCAGTGGTATATCCTAGGATTTCTCAACAAGGGCTTTCTGTGAATGTGGAATTTCCCATTCCTGTGGTTACTGATGATTATTATCAGCATGTTGATGCATCAAAGTCTTCAGATCAATGGAGATTTGTTACAAAACAATGTGTAAGTTGGGTTGCCCTCAAAGTAAACCAAATGTGGAAAACTAAAGATGCATTCAGAAACTATATGTTTTCTGAAGGGCTACATAATGCTTTAGGTTGGAAATCTATATTTCAACGAAATGGCTATACGGTAGACCGAAATCCACAACCAGGAGACATTATTTGGTTTCCTGCAAATGCGAGAACTCCTCAAGGAGGTAAAGCAGCGCTTGAAAGTGGACATGTAGGATTTGTGCATGAAGTAATCGGTAACAAAATCATTTATACTGATTACAATGGTCCAAAATCTCCTAAAGCTTATGCAAGGCATGAGGTGAGATTATCAGATCTGTCTTCACAGGCTGAGTTTATCCATGTACGCCACCGACGTTAGTTATTAACTACAAAAATGACTCTCTAGGTATTTCCTAGAGAGTTTTTTCTAATGGGATTTCACAGCTTTCAAGCTGAAAAGTTCATAGTATAGGGAGTTGTTTGTTTGCATCTAGATTTTTGGTCGCTTGGTCAAAGAGTTGTGCATCAATGGCTACTGGATCTTCTTTGTAGCGAGGAAGGAGTTTTCAATTGGTATATCTTTTTACTATAGCTTTATCTCCTATTAGTTTAGAGATTTTCCATTCTCCTTGTAAAATAAGCGTGTCGACCTTTGGATGAGTTATGCGAACTCCAGGATAGTACATTTTTTCATCTATCACTAGGGCTGTATTATTTTTCCCTTCTCAAAAATCATAAGTTCCATGGTAGAAAAAATGCTTTTTATTTTCTCACCAAACTGGACTCAAAAGTTGCTGACAAAGATATGGAGAACAAGGAAAATCCATCTCAATAGATTTTAAATCCTCTCATAGATCTTGATATACTCAAGATAGTATTAACCTATCTTTATATTTTTCTATAAATAAATGCATCTCTGGTTTTAAAGTTTCTAGCGCATATTTTTTGTCTTGTTTATATTCGCAAATAATTTTTGTTGTTGGTTGATCATAAAAATCAATATCGCTAAGGAAGTTTTTTCGAATTTTGATTTCAGAAGGAAAAGACGATCCTCATCCAAAGGGATTATAAAAAACATATCCTTTTTGGTAGGTGCAATTCTGTACCACATCATCAATATTGATGATATCTTCAGACTTTATTGGCTCCAGGTCTAGTGGCTCACAATTGGGGATATTTGGATCATCTTTTCGTTCGGGGATTGATTGTAAAGTTCAAGATGAGATCGTATACATTGAAGAAACTTGATCTTGTTTAGGCATTGGGGTTTGTGAACAAGCTCCGAGAAGAGAGACAAACAAAAAAAGCAATCAGATTTTTTTCATTTTTTTTCAATAGGATACTGTAAAATTTTTTTGATGAGATGCTATAATTTACATATAATGAATTTATTTATAAAAATCAATACAAAACAAGGCTAAAGTCTGATTTTGGTCTTTTTTTATTTTGTTTTTTTAATTGACTTGCATTTTTTTGCTGAGTTGATAAACTTGCCTCCACGCGCAATCAATTTAACTCACGAGATGTCAATGAAATACGAGATTTTGAATCAGGATAATAATCTTTCGCTTTTGGAAAGGCTTTTGGCAGTGAGGCAGGTCAGTGATGATCCTGCTTTATTTTTGAATCCTCGTTTTTCTGACTATCGAAAAGATCCTTTTTTGCTCAATGATATGGACAAAGGTGTTGCGAGGATTATTGATGCACTCAAAAGGCAGGAGAAGATTATGATTTTTGGGGATTATGATGTAGATGGGGTGACTTCAAGTTATTGTGTATATAGGTTTATTACTAGTTTTTTGGGGTATAGTAATATTAGTGTGATGTATCCAGATCGTTTACAGGATGGTTATGGACTCAAGAATAAGCATTTGGATGAGATGAAGAAAAAGGGAGTTCAGCTTGTGATTACCGTAGATAATGGGATTACCTCTGTCAACGAAGCTCAGTATGCTAAAGAAATTGGTATAGATCTAGTGATTACTGATCATCATCATGCTTTGGATAGAGTGCCTGAGGCTGTCGCTGTGATTAATCCACAAGTTTCTCCAAAGTATGATTTTAAGGGACTTGCAGGTGTTGGAGTGGCATTTAAGTTGATTAATGCACTTTTGGCTAAGTCTAAATTTACCAATGAAAAAAAGAATCAGATTTTTAATTATTTTTTGCCAATAGTGGCGATAGGGACTGTCGCAGATATTGTTCCCTTGGTGTGAGAAAATAGAGTAATTGTCAAAAGAGGTTTGGAAATTATTAATAAGAATCCTGAACTCATGCCAAAGTCGTTGATGGGATTTTTGGCGGCATTGAATCTTAAAGAGAATGTAGATACCTATCATATTGGATTTGTTATTGGACCAAGGATTAATGCTGGAGGAAGGATTGAAAGTCCTTATGATAGTTTGAGGATATTGCTTTGTGAGACGGAGGATCAGGCGCAATATATTGAAAAGATCGAAAATATCAATACCGAGAGAAGAAGACTTCAAGATAAAGCATTTAGGATAGCGGAAAAAAGAGTCGATCCAGATCAGACTTTTTTGTATGTGTGTGATGAAGAGTTTCATGAGGGAATTGTTGGTATTGTATCGGGGAGAATTACTGAAAAGTACAATAAACCTTCTGCTGTGTTTAAAATTGATATAGAAAAAGGTCATGCTGTTGCTTCGCTTAGAGGGCCTGGCTATTTTAGTGTTATTGATATGATCTCTACTGCAGCGCCCTATCTCCTTAGGTTTGGAGGGCATAGGTGAGCTGGGGGATTGACTGTTGGATTAGATCATCTTGATCATGTAATTCAGATTTTTCAAGATTATTGTCAAAGAGAAATTACCTCTGATCAGCTTGAAAAAGTAACTCAAGTAGACACAGTTTTGCTTGATCATGAATGGAATGATGAGGAGCTTAGGGATATTGCATTGTTGGCACCTTTTTGAGAGGGGAATCAGGAGCCTTTGTTTATGTTTGAGCATATCAAGGTAGCGAGAGTGGAGGCTATTTGAAAAAAATCAAATCATCTGAAGATTTATGGACAATTTTGAGAAAAGACCGTTGTAATTATGATGTGGGGAAAAGGTGAAGAAGTCTGACTTATTCCTCAGAAAATCTCTATTGTTGGGAAGGTTAAGCCTGACAGCTATAATGGAGGGTATTTTATAGATTGAGTTGATTGGATTAAAGAGGAGTAATTTCCTCTTTTTTATTAAAAAAAGACTCTCGAAGGAGAGAGTCAGATTTTTAGTTTTGATCGTGTTGATCATGTTCGTGTTTATTGCTCCAGAGAGACCATGCGATGGTCAGAGCAAGTATTCCAACAATAACTCCAAGTGAAAGTCCAACTGGTACATGAATTCGTGGCATAATGATCATCTTGATTCCGATGAAACTGAGGATAACTGCGAGTCCATAATTGAGCTTTGAAAAGATATTGAGAGAATTGGCAAGCAAGAAGTATAGCGATCTTAGCCCAAGAATAGCAAAAATATTGGAGGTATAGAGTACGAACGGGCTGTCTGGTGCGATAGCAAAGATTGCAGGAATACTATCAATAGCAAATACAAGATCTGTGATTTCAATGATAATCAATGCAACCAAGAGAGGAGTAATCATTTTGATCCCGTTTTGTACGATGAAGAATTTATCACCGTGGATTTCAGGACTCACTTTGAAAAATTTATTGATAAGTTTGTATCCGAGTCCATCTGAAATTTTTTTGACTTCTTCTCTTTGAGGGAGTCCAGACTTGATTCCAGCGATGAGGAGGAATATCCCAAAGGCAATCATAATTGGATTGATCTCAAGTGGAGCACTAAGGAGACCTCGGAGGTTTGTGGTAAAGTAGGTATGATTGATGATTTCTACTCCAGCAAAAATAAAGATTGCACGGAAGATGATTGCTCACAGTACTCCATAAAAGAGGACTTCGTGTTGATATCTCGAAGGAATCTTAAAAAAGCTAAAAACCAGAATAAAGACAAACAGGTTATCTACGGAGAGGGCTTTTTCAATCCAATAGGCTGCTTGAAACTGACTGAACGCTTCAAAACCATATTCAAAATAGAAAACTCCTGAGAATACCATAGCTAATGCAATCCAGAAGAGAGTAAATCCTAGGGCTTCTTTATTGGATACGGTATGTGCTTTTTTATGAAAAACAAAGAGGTCTAGGATTAGCATAATGATAATTGTCCCTATAAATCCAAGGATAAGTTCTGGGTGCTGTTGCCAAATTTCTCATAGAGGAAGTGTATGCATAGGCGTTTAAAAAATAGGTAAAAGGTGGAGTTGAGTATAAAAAAATGCTCTCTTTTTTCAATCAAAAAGAACTTTTAGTCCCTTTTGTATAAAAAGTTGTAAAATCATTTGCATTTATTGTCAATTTTTGTATAACAGACTCTGTTCATATTTTTATATTTATTATGGATTAGGAAAATGACAAAGAAAATGTTGGCTGTTGCTGCGTTGGCAGGTGTTGCTGTATTGGCTGGATGTGGAACTCACACAGAAGAACCTGTAATCGTTACAGGAGATGTTAACACAGGAATGGAAATGGTTGAAGTTATGACTGGTGATGTAGACACAATGTCTGGAGAAGCAGTAGAAGTTTCTGGAACTACAGAAACTGCTGAAGTTGCTACTGGTGATTTTGTAGTAGAAGCTAGCGCTGAATAGTTATTAGTCTTCTAAAGAGAATGATTACTTGCAGTTTCTTTGCAAGATAGAAAAGAGGAACTCTAAGTAGCTCTTCTTTTTTTTAATTTTTGGGTATTGATATGCTATTGAGGACTCTTTTGCAGGTAGAATATGGGGTAGCAAGAAGACAGATTATTTCCTTGATTGATCAGGGAGGTGTTTTTATCAATCAAAAAATAGTAGAAAATTATAAGGCAGAACTCTCTTCAGGAGATCAGATTTCTATTCCTTCTTTGAAAATTTCTGTAGTTTATAAGGAGAAGCAGGCGGCGAATTTAGAGTATCCTCCCTTATTGCTTTTTAATAAGCCGATGGGATATACTTGTTCTAAAGCTGATCCTCATAATCGTACTTTTTATGAACTTTTGCCTCAGGATTTTAGAAAAAAGTATTATTATATTGGGAGGCTAGATAAAGAAAGCAGAGGATTGGTTTTGCTGGCTTCAGATCCACAGATGGTACATGATTTTGAGCATCCTAGTAAACAGATCACCAAAGAATATTTGGTACAGATTAATCGTCCTTTTGATCGAAAACTTGAAAAACGTATTTTGGATGGAATTAGACATGAATGAGAGGTTTTGAGAGTGGTTTCATTGTATCCCAAATGAGCTGGTAAGATTGGGATTGTTCTCAATGAGTGAAAAAAAAGGCATATTAGGAGGATTTTTAAGGTTTTGGGCTATGAGGTGATCGATCTTCAAAGAATCAGAATTTGAAACTTTTTATTGGGAAATTTGTCAGAAGGAAAGCGAGTTGCTGTGGATAGTATAGAAAATTAGAAGCTCTTTAAGAAAAATCATTTTAGAGCCTTTCTTTTGAAAGTGTTGTAATTATCTGTAAAGAGATGGAGGAAGTTTTGTTAGGATTTTTTCTTTCTCTTTTTTTATATCTTTTTGATGAAATGTAAAGGGGAATAGGAGCAAATGTGGTTTAAAAAATTGAGAAAAGAGAGGATTATGAGTACACTTGAAGTAATAATTTATATCCAAAAAATATGACTATGATGGTGTACATTCCAGACTCTCTTATTGATGAAATTGAAGAGCTTAAAGAACTAGGAAAGTTTGATGAGGCAATTCAAAAAGTAAATAAAATTTTGACTCGTGATCCGCATAATGAGGATGCGATCTTGCAAATTGCAGATATTCAATTTCGCAAAGGGGCGATCGACAAAGCAGACAAAGCCGTAGACTTTCTCAATGCGCAAAAAAAGAATAATGATCCATTGGGATTGTATATCAAGGGGCTGTTGGAGATGGAAAAGAATAACTGGAAAACAGCTAGATCATACCTTGCGAAAGCTATGGAGATGACCAATGCAAATAATCATGAAATCTTGAGATGTTACGGGCTTTGTGAATATTGGTATGGGAACAGAGAAAAGGGTATGAGATATTTGAAAGATGCCTTTAATATGGATGACCTTGATGCTGAGGTGATTTATAACTTGATTCAGGTTTCAATTTTGGAGCAGGATTATAAGTATGCACAGCAGATGATTGGTTATTTTAACAAGCATCAAAAAAAGCTTAAGTTTGTAGATAAGCAATTGCCTTTTTATGAAAATAAAATTACTTTATTTGAAAAGTTTATCAAAGCTACACAGACTTTTCAGATTAGAAAATAGAGATGAGATCTATGAAGATTGTCTCAATGGAGAAAATAAGATCAAAAATCAGACTTTTACCTTTTTTGTACCAAATAACGAATGAAAGCAAATTTTTTTAAACTTGATGTTGTAAAAAAAGATACTGAAACTTTAGTAAGAACTTATAGAATTCCTCTTGTTCTTGTAAGTTTGTTGATGGGATTTTTGCTCTTTATTATGAATATTTTTTTAGGAATTTCTTTTCAGGGGCAAAATTTTAATGATCAGATGAAGAGTAAACTTGGAGTCTATATTTATCTCAAAGATGGCAAAAGTCAGCAACAACAGGCAGTTCAGCTTAAGACAGAGCTAGAAAGTAAGGGGCTCAAAGTTAACTATACGTCTAAGGAAGATGCTCTCAAGTTTGTGGAGAGGAGAGTAGAGGATTTGACAAAGACTTTGAAAAAATATAACTTGGAAAATCCTATGCCTTCGACTTTGTATATCAATTATGCTGGAGCTGATCAGTTTGCAGAGATGAAACAAATTCTTGAGAAAAATAAGGATGCTATCATCAATATGAATGATCTCTCAGATAATGTTGTAAAGACTCAGGAAAAGAGAGTATTGAATATTATTAACCTTTCAAATGTTTTGCAGTCGTTTGGATATTTGATTGTTGGTTTGATGGGGATTAGTGTTTTGGTATTTGCGGTATTTTTCTTGCAGGCGATGTTTGAGCACTTTAAAAAGGATGTTCAGGCGAAAAAGCTCTTGGGAGCTACTACGAAACAGATTGCACAACCATTTCTTAGAGTGATATTTCTCTCCTTGGGAATGGCGTTTGTATTAGCAGTGCTTCTTTTGATCGGTGCGAGTCTAGGAATTGAAACTTATCTTGCTTCAGTATTTAACTTTAGTTTGGTTAATGCAATTGCTGATGTCGTGTTTGAGATTTTGGCAGTTGGAGTAGTGGAAATTATTGTGATGATGTTCATTTTGATGGGAGTTTCCTATTGGCAAGTAATGAGATGGAATAAAAAGTTGAAATAAAAAAAGCAATAAAAAAGTCTGACTTTATCAGAGATTATCCTCTGGAGTCAGATTTTTCTTTTTTTGAAGGAGATTTTTTTTGAATTTTGATTGTTCTTGTGTTCTTTTCTTTTTTTATAGGTGTGGGTTTTTGAGGCTTCTGAGAGGCAGATTGATATTGGGCGATTTGAGAAAGGTTGAAGCAGAGCTCTGCGAGCAAGTAGAGATTGTGTCGAGAAATAAGCTTTTCTAGCGGAATTCAAGGCTTGAGCTTTGCAAAGTCAATTGAAAATGAGATGCCATATTCTGAGCTCCCTTTTCGTTCTTTGATATAGTTGATGTAGGTAAAGTCAAATTTGATCAGTGCGGAACCTTTGAGGTTATTTACTCTCTGAATTTTGGGTGAAAGGATGTAGTCTTTTTGGATATCATAGTCTTCAAGCTTGATAAGGAGATTCCCCGTAGTGGCATGATTGAGTACATTTCTCAGAAATCTGATCGTTTGTTCAAAGGGAAAATATTGGTCTTGAAGCTGATGTTTGAGGAAGTTACGAAAGGGGAGAGAAGTTTCGATAAGTTCTCTGATAGTAGAAAAGATACCTTTGAATGCGCTGATTTCAGTCAGGTAGCCGTAAATATTCCTTTGGTCAGGATGTGAGTTGAGTGAAGAAAGTAGATTTTTGAGGAGAGATTCTTTGAGGAGAAAAGATGATTTTTCTCAGGTTTTGATTGGATAATCCATAGCAATCGTGCTGAGATCATTTGAAAGAATCAATCCTTCCATAAATTTTCCTAGAGCAAGGAAATGGTAGTAGCCTTGGACGAGTTTTAGCATGGAGATTAAGGAATAGTAAAATCGATAGTAATCCTTTTGTTTTCTGGAGTGGTGTGCATTGTGGTTTGAAAGGTGATCGCCTGAGAAAAGTCAGATTTAAATTTTTTGGGATAAGAGAGTTCTCATCTAACTTCTCAGAGTGTTCGATGAGATGGGAAATGGATGGTTTCTTGGCTGAGTTGGCGATATCTTGGAGCAGTAGGATCTCCACTGAAATCTTGTAGTGCGAGAATGTATTTTTCTCTATCGGTCATAGTGATGTGGTATTTTTTTTGGAGAGCGAGCATTGAGTCGGTATAGGTTTTGGGAACATCAAAAGTATAGTTGATAGCAAGCTGATACTTTCCACTTGGTAGGTCGGTGATTTTGAGTTTTCTATCTTCGGTAGAAAGGATTACTTTCCCATTTGGATCCAGGATTTCGATCTGTTTTTTGAGGAAGGCGTCTGATTTGTTTCCTGCGATATTGGTTCCCCAAAAGTAGAGAAAATTCTGATTGTAGACGGTAGTTAGATCTCGTTGATCGAGGAAATGCCACATTTGAGGTGTGGTATTGGACAGATAGATATTGATATATCATTTGTGGAGCATGGTTTGAAAATCATTGAGCGTTGCACTTGCGAGTTTGAGTGCATTGGCTCTGAGGTATTTTTGGAGATCGGCGATGTAGAGTTCTTTTTTGTTGCTACGATTTTCTCCTCTGATAATATCGATATTTGCATTGATAAATTGCCATTCTCGCGCCTTGTTACGGAATGAAGGCAAGAGCTGACTTATGAGTTCAGAGTCTAGGAATATCACTCCTTTGATATTTTTGGCAAAGAGCTGGTTTCGAGCAGTAGGATTGAAGAGTTTTTCTTTTCTTTGAGGATCATATCCAATATTGAAGATTTTTTCATAGAGGAGTTTCAGATTTTTTCCATCTTTGTCGGTAAAACCAAACTTATTTCCTGCAATAAATCATACTTGTTTGGTCCCATAGGCATCGATATATCGATTTGGCAAGTCTAGACGAGCATTTGGAGCGATGTAGTCTGGGAGGTAGGAGTCGATGATTTGCATTTGGGTAATATGTCCACCGGAGAGACTCACAAAGGCAAAAGATCCAAAAAATCCACCATTTGGGCGAGATTCGTTGCTATTTTGTAGTGGGATAAGATAATTGAAAGACTGATCTTTTCCCAATAGTTTGAAAATTTCTTCTCTAAGAGGCCAAGCATCTTCTAGCATGGTAAAAGCTTTTTCATAATTGGAAAATCCGACTCTTTTGAGATAAGATTTGTGATCTTTGGCGTAAGTTCGGAGTTGGAGAATCTCAGCTTCCTTGGTCTTGAGGACATTTTCTCCTTTGAGATAAGACTGAATAACGGTGTCAAGCGTCTGAATTTGGCTGCTTAATTCCTGATCGACAAGAGAAAAATAGAAAGAAATCTGATTGAGGTCGTGGAAGATGTCAATTTTGTTGGGAGAAAAGAGCCAGCTCGTCAATCTATGATAAAATCCAAAAAAACCAAATCCAAGTATCAAAAAACTTATCGCCAAAATTTGCAAAGCTCGATGAGCACTTGCTTGTCTAGAGGTAAACGAGGTTTTTTGGAGTCAGATTTTTTTCATCTTTTGTAAAATTTACATTGAGAAATGACATAAACACTTTGAGTGTAGAGTTTTGAAATCGAAAATCAAGAAAAAACGCTAAGCGAATGCTAGAAGTTCAGCTTCAAGTTGTTTATCCGCAGTTTGTGCATCGTTTTCTGTAAGGTTTTGTGACTTGGCAAAGTACCGTTTATTGAACGGTTCGGAGAAATTTTTGTAATACAGTGATGTAGCGAGATCTTTGTCAAGAAGTGGGGTTTTGAGGAAGTTCTCTAAATCAATGAAATCGAAAATATCATTTTTGGTAAGCGTCTGAGGATTAAACTCGTTTTTACTAAAGTCTTGTTTAAGGAAAATTTGTAAAAAACTGAACATAGTCTCGGTTCGGTTTGCGATGGTCGAGGTGTTCTGAAGACTTTCATGAAGTTTGATAAATTGTTCTTTGATGATAGGATCGGCTATTTTCTCGAGCTCTTGGCGAGAAGAGATGAGGGAAGTCAGTTTTTTGAAACTTTTTCTCAGAGAAATGAGTTGATCAGAGGTGGAGTTTTCTGAGACAAAATCTAGAATTTGAAAGAGTTTTTTGATTTGAGGATTGTTGTTGATGATTCTCTCGTCTTGAAGCTGGCTGGAGATGTGAGGTGGGAGAAAGTCAGTAGAAAACTCCTGAGAGGTCAGGTTTTTTTCGGTCTGTATACTGATGCGAGAACGGATGAGCGGATCGAAATTGAAGCTTCCTTCCAGAGTAGAGGAGATGAGTTGATTGAGATTTTGGTGATATTCTTGCATATTGGATGAGCTTTGGAGGAGCTCTTGCTGGGTTTCTGGGGTGAGGGTTTCTTGGAGGAGGGTGGTAAGGTCTTGTTGGCTAGGGAGCTGGATATTGAGGTCGGTCCTTGTGGTTTCTCCTATGCTAATGCGGTTTTGATCCTTGTTAAAATTGAGGTGATCATCGCATTGAAGTTTCCCTGTATTGAGGTTGAAGTAAAAATTGATCGGCTTGTTGTCGATTTTTCCAGAGAATTTGAGTATTTTGTCCTCTCACTCGGTGAGAATGTCGGTACGATCTCAGAATTGTCTATTTTGTTGATTGAGGTTTTCTGGGCCAATGCTGTCTTGATCCAGGTAGTGATAGAGAGCGACAATGGGAGCCTGCATAGCTCAGGCTTTGAGCATATTGGTGCTGACTCAGGTCATTTGCTGTTTGATCGCTTGAAAACTCGAGAAAAAAGTTTCAAAGATTTTTTTCTCTTCAGGGGTAAGTTGTTTGAGTCTTCACTCCTCGTCAAAAAAAGGTGAAATCTGACTTTTTAGTCTTTTTAGATTTTCATCACCAAATTTTTCTACAAAGGTGGAGACTTCTTTGAAATTCTTGAGCCAAGAGAGGTCAAAGGAATTGTCAAGTATTTTGAAGTCTGGACTCTCTCAAATGTGTTTTACTAGATCTGGATTGTCTTTGAAGAATTGTTTGTCTACGGAGAAGCTATTGGGCATCTGATCAAGGTCACGGATTCCCAGAGACTGGTTAAGCTCTTTGAGTGAGTCAAGGAAGTCACGAGACTCTTGAGAAGTATCTCCAGCAGAGAAGAGGGAGTCTTTGGATGCGAGGAGCTTTGCGTAGTCGTTTTCTGAGAGTCTGCTAGATTTGAGTTTTGCTTTGGTCTCTGGAGAGAGTGACTGCACTTTTGCTGTGATTTGTGCTTGAGTAGGTTGGTACTCAGGTTTGAGGGAGGATTGGAGCTCTAGGGTTCTTTTGAATTTTTCTTGGGTTTCTGTGTTGATTATTTTGATGGCTTCTTTTGATTCATTATTGATTTTGATAAATTCTTCACTTTTCTTCTTTATATCGATTGTTTTTGTTGTGCTCTTTGCGAGTTCTTTATTTCTATAAGATTCTTTTTGAGTATTTTTTCAATTTAAAATCAACTTTTTATTTTTTTTATTTGTTACATCAAGTACTGTCCTCTCATTCAATTTTTTGATATGATTGATGATGATTTGAGCAAGTTTTGAGTCTGTTGGATTTTCTTTTTTAAGTTTTACCAAGATGGCGAAAATCCCTTGAATGTACCTCCCAGGGAGTTTGAGATAATTATTGATTTGAGTAATTATATTAACTTTTTCTTCAGTAGAAAAATTAGGGAAAAGTTTTATTGTAGCATTTTGGATAGAGTTTTGTAGGCTTTTTTCTTTATCTACTTTGCTATCAATATTTTTTCTTCAGCTGTTTATATTATTTTCTTTATTTTCTACTGCAGGCATTCTGTTATTTGGTTAGAAAATATTATTTATTTGCTTCTTTTTTCTTTTTGTTGTAAAAATTTATAAATTTTTGAGCTTTTGCTGATATAGGCAATTCTAATAATTTTCTCATTTTATGATATTCTTTAAGTGCTCTTTCAGCAATAGCAAAACCCTCTTCGTCTCGAAATCCTTCTGGAGCATTAAGAAGAGTTGTTAATGTTTTTTCTGCTTCTTGGTATGTTTCTATAGTTGAATCATACGCTTCCTTATTTACGCCCAATTTTTCCCATGGCTCTTGTCTTTTGTCTTTTGTTCTTTGTAATTTTTGTTCAGCTCTTTGTTCATCAAGAATATCATCAGCCTCTTTTAACATAGCGATTGTTTCCTCATCAAGCCCCTCCAATTCGTTGTTTTGTGAGACTTCTTGTTTTTTCTCTACTGGAGATTTTACTTTTTGAATAGAATCTTTAGCTACTACCTCAGTTTTTATGCTATCTGTAGGTGTAGTTGTTTCGGCTTTCTTGTCTGATGGTCCGCAGGCTGTGAGTGAGGCGATGATAGCTGTCGAGAGGGCGAGGTTTTTAGCTTGTTTTTTGAGAGTTTCTTTGGTAGAGTTGATGGTGTTTTTGAAATTCATGGTTGCAGTTGGTAAAAAGATAAATATAAAAACTTTACATAAAATAATATAAATGTCAAGTTTTAGTTGATGAGTTTTGTGGTTTACCTTTGGCTGTCTGTTTTTTATGTCAAGCGTGTTTTTTCGTTTAGTTTTTTGATGTGATTGATAATGATTTGTGCAAGTTTTGGATTGTTTGGATTATCGTTTTTTAAATTTAAAAGAGCTGAAAAAATCCCTTTAAATTCAAGAGTTTTTGGAAGTTTAAGATATTTGAAAATTTGAATAGTGATTTCAGTTTTTGCTTCTGTAGAAAAATCAGGAAAGTATTTTTGAACCATGCTTTGAATTGCACGTTGTTGCTCTCTTTCTTTTTGTTGTTCTTTTCCTTGAATTTTTTCATTTCAAGTTATTTGTTTACTTTCTAGAGAAGTCATTTGTTTTAGAACTTAGAAAATATTTTATTTATTGAGTTGTTTTTTTTGATTATAGATATTAATTGCTTTTTGAGCTTTAGGAGATATCTCTAATTGAAGGCGCTCTCTGCTTCTGTTATAGGTATCAACAATATTTTTCGCAATTTGTAATCCTTCTTCATCTCGAAATTTTTCTGGAACATTTAAAAGGTTTATTAAATTATTTTCTGCTTCTTTGTGAGCCTTAATTGCGTTTTCATAGGTTTCCTTACTTATTCCGAATTTTTCTCGTGGTGTTTGTGCTGTTTTTTCTGCCTCTTTTTTGTCTTCAGCAAAGCTTGCATCAATATCTTCCATCATTTTTAAATCATTTTCATCAAATTCTACAGGTTCTGTTGTGTTTTTTTCAGTTTTTTTGACAGGGGTTTCTATCATCTTGACACTATCTTTAGCTACTACCTCAGTTTTTATGCTATCTGTAGGTGTAGTTGTTTCGGACTTCTTGTCTGATGGTCCGCAGGTTGTGAGTGAGGCGATGATAGCTGTTGAGAGGGCGAGGTTTTTAGCTTGTTTTTTGAGAGTTTCTTTGGTAGAGTTGATGCTGTTTTTGAAAGTCATGATCGTAGTCGGTAAAAAATAAATACAAAAATTTTACATAAAATAATATAAATGTCAAGCTTTAGTTGATGAGTTTTGCTTGCGAGAAGATGGGGTTTTTTGTATAATAAAAACAGAAAAGTCTGATCAATGAGAAAGGGCTTTCAAACTGAAGATTCAGGTTTTATATATTTTTTTGATAATAATGGTGAGAAAATTGGTGTTGATTCGTCATGGAGAGAGTACTTGGAACCAGGAAAATAGGTTTACAGGGCGAACAGATGTAGATTTGACAGAAAAAGGGATTGCCGAGGCTCAGAAAGCTGCAAAACTTTTGAAAGAGGAAAATATTCAGGCAAAAAGAGCTTTTACTTCTTATCTCAAGAGAGCGGTAAAAACCTTGAATACGGTGCTTGATGGGATGGATTTGGATTGGATTCCTGTGGAAAAGTCTCGAAGACTCAATGAGAAGCACTATGGAGCACTTCAAGGGCTTAATAAAGCGGAAACAGTACAAAAATATGGAGAAGATCAGGTTTTGCTCTGGAGAAGAAGCTATGATGTGCAATCTCCTGCATTAGATGCATCTGATGAACGCGCTCCCCACAATGATCCTCGTTATGCTGGGGTGGATGCTGAGCTTTTGCCGTTGACAGAATCCCTTGAAGACTGCGTAAATCGTGCTTTGCCGTATTTGCAAGAGGCGATTTTGCCTGCTGTAGAAAAGGACGAGGTTGTTTTGGTTTCTGCTCATGGAAATAGTTTGAGAGGAATTATCAAAGTTTTGAAGGGAATGAGTAATGAAGAAATCATAAAACTCAATTTGCCAAATGGAATGCCGTATGTCTTCGAATTTGATGATAATATGCAGGTTGTAAAGGATTATTTTCTTGGAGATCCTGAAGAAGTCAAAAAAATGATGGATGCTGTGGCAAATCAGGGGAAAAAGTAGAATTTTTGGATTATAGCAAATACCTCATCACTCGTGATACACAAATGATGAGGTATGGGTGCTGAGGATTGATTTAGCCGAAGATCGACTGCATGGCAGCAGAGTAGGGGAGTCGGGTATAGAAAGATTTTCTCCCTCCTAGATGGTAGAGCTTCACCTTCTCTCTTGTGACTTTTACGAGAATGCCGTCTCCATACTCAGGGTTTTCTCTAACTTCATCAGGCAGAGAGGAACCCTCACTTTCTTTCCAAGTCTTTGTGAGACGAGCAAGGTTCAGCTTTTCATCCTTGATGAAGTAGAGTTTCTCTGGGGCTACTGTCTGATTCTTTGCCTCAGTAATAGAATTAAATACTTGTACTTCCATTGTTTTGTATTTTTTATTCTACAACGGTACATCGTTGTCATGAACATTTCTATGTGAAATGTTATTTTTCTTATATGTAAAAAATACAAAAAGTCAAGTGATTTTTATTTACATATTTTTAATGATTTTTTTGACTACTCCGATGACTTTTGTTTCGTCGTAAGGAGAGATTTCTACTTTGTCAAAAAAACGATTTATCGATTCAAGCATGAGTTTATTGTCTTGTTTGATGATTTTTTTGAGCTTTGGGAGCTGATTGTGTACAACAAAAACGAAGTCTGACTCATCATAACTTGGTTGTTGGCGGATCAAAACAAGGTCTCCATCTTGAATTTTGGGCTCCATACTGTTTCCTTTTGCTCTGACAAAAAAGCAGTTTTCTATATCACTGGTCCCAATAAATGCAATGGTTACTGGGATTTTTTCTTGAGAATATTCATCGATAATTTCTTTCCCTTTGTTTCCGCATTGTGCGAAACCATAGATTGGAAGCTGAATGATATCGTCGTTTCTTTTTCAGACTTCTTCTCTAATAAGACGATAACCGTGATCATCTTTGATAAAATAGCCTTTGAGTACAAGTTGATTGAGTTTATTCAAAACGGTTTGTGGATGAGTAGCTCAGACTTCATTTGCAATTTCCCTTAGAGTAAGTCCTTCTTGGTTCGTATTCTGTTTAAAAAATGCTATCAATCTTCTTTGTAAATCATCAAGTTTATTCGTTGCCATACTATTATAATAAAAAGAGATAAAACTTAGATTAGCAACCTTTTCGGTCAGTTTTTCGCTCATCATCAGGATAACGCTGTTCGTAGGTTTTAACTGCTTCCTGACGAATCAGATTTCGTTTTACTCCCTTGTATGCTCCAATAATACTCGCTAAAGCACAGCGGCAAAAGCTAGGATCAACCTTAATTTTGAGCTGATGAAAGACTTCATAAGGATCCTGTGCCAAAAATTCCTCTGGTGTCGTAATTCAGATTTTTATCAGATTATCTGCAATCTTTGGTCAGATATTTGGCAGTTTACATAAAGGAGAACGAGGCATTAGAGACGGGAAAAAATAAAAATACTTTAGTCTTCAATGGTGCTGATAATAATTTGTAGGCGATTATGCTCAAAGTCGTAGATTTCAAGATCTGCTAGATAAGCTCTTTTGAGAGATTGGTTGGACCAAATCGTTTTTCGTGCTTCAACGGTGTCTTGAGGCCTATAATAAGGGAAATCAAAAATCTGATATTTTTCAAGATTGATATCACAAGATGCAAATCTTGTAAGGGTACTTTCACTAGCTACTCCTAGATAACAATCATAGTTGCCTTGCTCAAAATCTCATTGATAATTAGTATACACAACATAGGTATAAGGCTCTTTTTTAACGGTTTGAAGTTCAGCATTTGCCTGATCATAAAAGCTTTTTCGAAGCTGAGTAAGATCTTCCTGTGCTTGATTATTCTCATTTGTTGTGGTAATTTTTAGTCCAATAATATGTTTGTTGATCATTTATTCCAAATAACAACATAAAGATATAAGCATAGTCTACGAATCTCTTTGACAATGTCAAATCTTTTTTGACGAAATCAAACTTTTTTTTGACAAAAAAATAATCCCAATGAAAAATTATAAAAATTCTCTTGATTTTTTGTTTTTTTTCCTTAAACACCATCTCAGTCGCTCTGGCAGGAAAAATTTCTTGCTGGAGCAGACGACTAAAAAAAGTTTTATACTCTTACAGTCAATATTTATGGCAAACACAAACAATCAAGCACTCAAAGAAGCATTTATGAACATTGAAAAACAGTTTTGAAAAGGAGCTGTAATGAGAATGGGAGACAATGCTAATGTTGGACTAGTAAATACTGCTCATAGTGGTTCTTATGTCCTTGATTTGATCCTTTGAGGAGGCTATCCTGAAGGAAGAGTGATTGAAATCTACGGTCCTGAATCTTCAGGTAAGACAACAATCGCACTCCATGCAATTGCAGAGATGCAAAAAAGAGGAGAAACTGCAGCTTTCATCGATGCCGAACACGCATTAGACCCACATTATGCTAAAAAATTAGGAGTCAATACTGAAGAACTCATTCTTTCTCAACCAGACTACGGAGAACAAGCCCTTCAAATCGCAGAAGAACTCGCAAAAACCTGAGCGGTAAAGATGATCGTAATTGATTCGGTAGCTGCCCTAGTTCCAAGAGCCGAAGTAGAAGGTGATATGGGAGATTCCTATATGGGACTTCAGGCAAGAATGATGTCACAGGGACTTAGAAAGCTGACTTCCGTCCTCGCAAAAACTGGCACAATGTGTATCTTCATCAACCAAATCAGAATGAAAATCTGAATTATGTTTGGGAATCCTGAGACGACCACAGGAGGAAACGCGCTCAAGTTCTTTGCCTCTCAGAGAATAGAAATCAGAAAAGGGGAAAAAATCATGGAGGACAAAGAGCAAATCGGATATTTCGCCAAAATTAAAGTCGCAAAAAATAAAATCTTTGCTCCGTTCAAAACTGCTGAACTACCTATAAAATGGAGTATGGGATACGACAAAACAACAGATATAATTGAAGCAGCATTAATTCTAAAGCTTATCTCCAAAGCAGGAGCTTTCTATACCGTAGGAAATGAAAAACTCCAAGGGAAAGAAAAACTCGCTAAATACCTTGAAGGAGAAGAAAAAATCCGCAACAACCTAGAAAAAGAAATCCAGTCAAAAATCAAAGACATGAGACTTGGAAAAAAAGTCCTCGATGATGAAGCTTTAAGCAAGATGGAAGCGATCATAGAAGACGAAAGTCAATCCATCGAAGAATAAAAAATCATTACCTTTCATTTCAAAAAAGCTGGTCCTCAAGAAGCAGGATCAGTTTTTTCTTAATCAGTATATTCTCGTAAGCAACCGCACTTTTTAGCATGCATACACAAAAAGCCAGACTTATTCACAAATCAGCTGATCCTTATTTTTTTCATAAAGTTCGAGAATCTCAGGCTCCGCTTCATATTTAGGGAAAAGAAGCTGCCCCATATCAATTTTTAGAGAGCAAAGATCCGCAATCTTCTCCGTCACCTGAATCCACGAATCAATCTGAGCTTCAGAATAGCCGTTTTCCAGACAGATTTTTCTAATTTCTTCTTCCGTCATAAGATGATTTTCCGTAGTCAAGACTCTATGTTGAGGGTCATAAAGTTTTAGATTATCCTTTATCGCCATAGCCAATTCCTGCGTAGGCTTATCCTCTGGTTTTGGGTAAATATAAATATTACTTACTAGACAAGAAGCCTGAACCCTTTCCGACAAGAGAAGCACTGCCTTATTAATCTTCTCAATCTCCGGTTCTTTTGCCTCATTTTGAGCAATAATTTCAAGATAACAATTCTCAGCTCAGAGCTTATCCTTCAGCATAGTAAAGATCTCTTCCGCCTTGGAAATCGATTCACCGTTACTCAAAAGTTTCGCAATCCACGAGTCCACTCCACCAGAGAAAACCAGAATTCCTTCCTTATATTTCTCCAAAAGAGTAATATCAATCTTTGGTCTACCTGCAACCCCCTGCTGACCTGCAAAAGACGTAATCTTCATAAGATTGAGATATCATTGAGTATTTTTAGCCAAAAGACAGATACTTCCGATAGCATTAACGGCTGGAGCATTATCAACATTCAAGACAAACCCGACTTCTAAACCGACAATCGGTTTAATCCCTTCAGCATTTGCCGCTTGATAAAACTGAATTGCTCCATACATAACATCTAAATCCGTGAGAGCAAGAGTAGAAAATCCAAGTTCCTTTGCTCTCTTGATGATAACTTTAGGAGTTCAAACCGATTCTAGAAAAGAATAGGTGCTACGCCCATGAAGTGGAACATACATAACGAAACTATCAAAAATAAACTTGCTTCAGTGTAAGGTTTTCCCTCCAGAAAGCAACGCTTCTTACGCGCAATAAAAAAAAGAAAAAGCTGATTACCACACTCGAAAAACTACCCTTTCTTCGACAAAAAATCTTCAATACATCCAAAAACCTCTCCCGTTCTCTCCTCCAAAGTATACTTCTCCTCAGGCTTAAACGAGCTCAAAACCCGATCAACGACTTGACTTTGAACAGCCGGCCTATCCACCCCAATCCTAACCCTCCAAAAATCTTTCGTCCCAAGCTTTTCAATAATGCTCTTGAGTCCATTATGCCCTGCGGGACTTCATCAGAATTTGAGAGCAATCCTTCCTGTAACGAAATCAATCTCATCATGAAGCACTAAAATAGACGCTGCTGAAATTTTAAAAAACCTCGCCAAAGGAGCAACACTTTCTCCCGAAAGATTCATATACGTTTGCGGCTTGCAGAGCAAGACCTTTTCTCCCTTCCATTCAGCAGAAATCAGCTCCGCCTTATATTTATTTTCATAATTCCATGCTCACAAAGCGGAATGCTGATTCCACAAATCTAAAAAATAAAATCAGATATTATGCCTCGTTTTTTCATATTTTGGTCAAGGATTTCAGAGTCCAACGATCAACTTCATCAGTTTTTCTAAGAGAAAATAAAAGCTTTTCTTAAAGTTCACCTACAGCAAACCTTTATAAACCTTCCCCCTTCTTTTGCAAGAAAAAATAGGACAAACGCTTAAATCTCCTTGCAATTAAAGGAGCAATCTTTACCTTAATTCAGAATCTCTTTTACTTTTGAGAATAAAAATGCAATTTTATGATGAAGTCAAAATAACCATCGAATCTGGAAAAGGAGGAGACGGAGTAGCAAGTGGAAGAAGAGCTCCAGGAATCCCGTTTGGAGGCCCTTCATGAGGAGATGGCGGAGACTGAGGTTCAGTATACATTACCGCATCAAAGGACGAAAACACCCTTATTGAGTATAAATACAAAAAAAGTTTTAAAGCAGAACCTTGATTTCCAGGTAGGACCAAAGACCAATACGGAGCACACGGTGAGGATCTCCAACTAATAGTCCCTGTAGGAACAGTAATAAAAGACGCCGAAACCTGAAAACTCATCACTCAACTGGAACACGACCAACAAAGCATAGAAATCCTCAAAGGTGGAGAAGGAGGCTACGGAAACATCCACTTCAAAGACGCCGTTAATCAATATCCAAACTTCTACCTCCTCTGAGAACCAGGACAAAAAAAAGAGATCATTCTGGAGCTCCAACTGCTCGCCGACGTAGGCCTGATCGGCTCCCCAAGCGTAGGAAAATCCTCCCTTATCAACTGTATGGCAAATGTTAAGGCAAAAGTCGCCGATTATCCTTTTACTACCCTGGTTCCAAATCTAGGCTCCGTATCCGTTGGTGATTTCAGATTTAATGTAATTGACATCCCAGGACTCATTGAAGGAGCATCTGAGGGAAAGGGGCTAGGAAACGCTTTTCTCAGACACATTTTGAAAGCAAGAATCTTTGCCTTTGTAGCCGACCTTTCCAGATTTGAATCCTGAATCAAAGAGACGATAGGACTCTTCAGCGAAATCATAACCTACATCAAGCAAAAATTTAGCGAAGGAGAAGAGCTTACCTTCATCCTCAGAGAAGACGGAAACTTTATCATACTCGAGGTAAAAAAAAGAGAAGAACTCCTCCTTAGCAAAAAAATAATCCTGATCCTCAACAAACGAGACCTCCTAAACGATGAAGCCATCCTCAGAGAATACAAAACAACCCTCTATGCAGAGCTCAATGACTTCCTGAGAGAGAATAATTTCCAGAGGCTCGATGAGGAAATCCTAGAAAAAAATACCTTCACAACTTCAGCGGGAACCTACTACGGCGTCGGAGAAATGCTAAGAAAACTCGCTGAACTCCTCCAAAAAACCCCAGACAATGGCTATCATCCAGAAAGCATCTTTGATGAAACGACCTATTTCGAAGAGCCTGAAACTGAAGATTTGACAATGGTCACAGAGATCACCGAGCAAGAGAAACCAACCTTGATCAAGGACGGGTATCTTGAAGCCCTAGAGAGTAGATTCCTAAAAGTTTGGTACCTCCAAAACCGCGAAATCTGCAAACTCGTCTTTATGATCCCTCGAGGCAATGACCAAGCCGAGCAATATTTTCGACAACAAATGCAAAGCAAAGGCTTTCTAGAGATCCTCTCATCTGAAGGGGTAATGAAGGGCGATGTGCTCAGAGTTAAAAGCTATTACGAAAACTTTGACGACAAGTATATCCAATATTAGAGGAAAAATTCCAACAAACAACAGGCATTAGAAAAAAATCTGATCCAATCCTTATTTTTCAGACTATTCTAGCGGATTCTCCTTCTAAAAGAGGGAAATCAAAAAAAGAAGACGATCGTCTTCTTCTTTTTTTTAATAATTTTTTCCAAAAAGTCTTTTCCAAAAGCTCTCTTGCTTCTCATTTACTCTTTCCTCTTGCTTCTCATTTCCTCTTTCCTCTTTCCTCTTTCCTCTTGCTTCTCATTTACTCTTTCCTCTTGCTGAAGATAACCTATCAAATTCCCTTCTTCATCAACAACAGAATAAGGACTAATTTTCGAGAATATCGAGATGTTTGCTCAAGCACAGATTCTCGCTCATTCTCAGATTTGCACATCATATCAGATTTCCGCATCATTTCAGATTATCACTCCAGCTCAGATTTTTGTATTCTTCCAGATTTGTGTATCAGTTCAGATTTCCGTATTATTTCATATTTCCGCATTATTTCATATTTGCGCACGATCTCAGATTATCACTTCTCTTCAGATTTTGTTGTCAGGAAGCATTTCCACTAGATTTCAGATTATCACTCCAGCTCAGATTTTGTTGTCAGGGAGAATTTTCACTCGAGCTCAGATTATCACTCCAGCTCAGATTATCACTTCAGCTCAGATTCTCACTTCAGCTCAGATTCTCACTTCAGCTCAGATTTCCGTATTAGCTCAGATTTTCGTATTAGTTCAGATGTTCGCTTTAGCTCAAATATGAACATTGCTTCCTAAAACAGCCCCCTCCTTGATAACGACATTTGGTCCAATAACACAGCCCTCTGGAACAACAACAGAAGGATCAATCTGTGCTGAAGGATCCACCTCTGCAGTAGAATGAATCTTAGTAATTTTAAGTTCTCTTCCATTAAGAGTAACTTTAAGATTTCCCGAAGTGGTTTCTTGTATTTTCGCTATTGGCTCCTTAGTTCCTCCAGTTTCTGAAGTTTCAGGATTAAGAGTTCATTCCTGACGCTCTGCTCAAAAGATATCTTTCTCCATTCTTATTTTTTACAAGAAATCATAAAAAAACAAGACAAATATACAAATACAAAACTATTTGTCAAGTAAACTTTTTACTAAAAAACAGAAATTACTCACCTTCTACGATTTCTACTCCTTCTAGATCACGCAAACCACCAGCATTGATCAGATTTGTAAATCCTTTTTCCTCTAAAAAGCGAATTACTTCACCTGCACGACGCCCAGAACGGCAGTATACATAGACTGGTTCAGTTTGTGGAATTTGCCCATAGTTCCCAGCAAAAATATCGCCCATCTTGATGTGTAAAGCTCCCTTTACATGCCCAGCAATCCATTCCTCTTCTTCACGCACATCAAGATAGATTTTTCCTTTCTGCTCAGCAGTATTTTCCTTACATTCAGCAGAAAAAGCACTACAAGAATGAGAAGCGTTAAAATACCATACCCCAAAAAGTGTCCCCACAAGAGCAAGGATAATGGTAAGGAGAAGTGAGGTTTTCTTCATTATTTCTAAGTCAGATAAACAGTGAAATTCTAGGGGATTCCTTTGAAAATGCAAGAAGATTCTTATGTTTTTCTTTTGTTGCAAATTCCTCTGAAAAGTGTATACTTTCTTCGCGAGTCATCTCCTCATCGCCGTGGTGGATTAAAAAGCAAGAAAGTAAGTCAGATTTTTTTGCCTTTTAATCTGTCTCAATAGTGCTGAGGAAAGCTCATCACTTTTATTTTTTTCTACGAAAACGATGGTCGTAAAAAAACAATTTGAAATCGCTCGTCAATCTACCGTGCGATATGGGAAACCGGTTTCCTTTGAAATGGGGAAACTCGCAGTGCAAGCTGATGCAAGTATTAGAATGCAGATGGGAGAAAATGTACTTCTCTATTCAACGGTAATGGAGAAAAATCCGAGAGAAGGGATGGACTTTTTGCCGCTCATGATTGATATGAGAGAAAGTTATTCCGCTGCCGGAAGGATCGGAGGTGCAGTCTATAGAAGGAGAGAAGGAAGACCTTCTGATCAGGCGATTCTTTATGCGAGGCTTACTGATAGAGCACTCAGACCGATGTTTCCAAAGGGAATGATCAACGATGTCGTAATCTCTGTGACTCCACTTGCACTTGATCATGAAATCAGCCTTGGGGTGATGGATATTATCGGAGCTTCGCTTTCTATTATGGCGGCGGGAATTCCGTTTGATGGTCCTGTAGGTGCAGCACAGATCGGATATCTTGATGGGGAATTTATCGTAAATCCTACCAAAGAACAGTTGGAAAAATCTGAATTAAATCTTTTGGTAGCAGGAAAGAAAGGATCTATCAATATGATTGAATGTGAATCGCTTGAATTCCCTGATGAGCTTATGAAACAAGCTTTCACGCTTGGACAGAAAGTAATTGATGAGGCCTGTGATCTTCAGCTTGATTTCTTGAAGACCTTAGACATTCAGCAGAAAGAAATCACGTTCAATAAGCCAAGTGAAGCAACGATGGCATTTGTAAAAGAGCTCTTAACCGATGAAAAACTCCAAGCCCTTACTGGAAATACTAAAGTGCCTTTCAATGATCTATTCAGTCAGTATGAAAAAGAAGCTTTGGAAGCAGCAAAAGAAAAAGCTGAATCCGAAGACACAGAAGAATACACAGAAAGCAAGATCAAGATGGCAGTTTTCAATACGGTGAAAGCTTTCATCAGAAATAGAACCCTCGCTACAGGAAAGAGAATTGACGACAGACAAATCAAAGATATTAGACCGCTTTTCTGTGAGACGGACAATCTCCCAAGGGTACATGGTTCTGGACTATTCTGGAGAGGAGATACGCAGGTGCTTTCTACCGTAACGCTCGGAGGGCCAAAAGATTACCTTGTCCTTGAGGATATGGAGCATAACGATGTTGAGCAGAGATACTTCCATCACTATAACTTTCCTCCTTTCTCTACTGGAGAAGCAAAAGCTATGAGAGGAACAGGAAGAAGAGAAATCTGACACGGAAGATTGGCAGAAAAAGCACTTGAAAATATGATTCCAAGCAAAGAAGATTTCCCATACTCTATCAGAGTGGTTTCAGAATGCCTTGGATCTGGAGGTTCAACCAGTATGGGATCCGTATGTGGTTCTACGCTTGCCCTTATGGATGCTGGAGTTCCGCTCAAGAAGCCGGTTGCAGGAATCGCAATGGGGCTCATGACTGAAACGGATGAAAACGGAACAATAACCAAGCATATGGTGCTTAATGACCTTATGGCAACTGAGGACTTTACGGGAGATATGGACTTCAAAGTTGCAGGAACTAAAGAAGGAATCACCGCGATCCAGCTTGATACCAAACTCAAAGGTCTGACTTTGGATATTGTGCATGAAACGATTGATAGAGCGAGCGAAGGGTACAAAGAGATTATGGACTTTATGCTAGAAACCATTCCAGCTCCGAGAGCCCAAGTAAAAGAATACGCTCCAAAGATTCATGTCTTTAAGATTAAACCTGAGAAAATCAAGGAAGTTATTGGAAAGGGTGGAGAGATGATCGATAAAATTATTGAACAATGCGATAATATCAAGATTGACTTTGAGGATGATGGAACCTGCTTCCTTACTCATGAAAAGCAAGAAATGATTGAAAAGGCTAAAAATCTGATCCTTGAGATTGCAACAGATCTTGAAGTAGGACAAGTATTTGATGCAAAAATTGTGAGGGTAGAAGCCTATGGATTATTCGTCCAGCTTCCAAAAGGAAAGCAAGGACTCTGTCATGTTTCTAATCTTGGTCAGAAGTTTACTGATGGACTTGAAAAACATTTCAAGGTTGGAGAGATGATCAATGTTGTAATTTCTCAGATTGGTTTTGATGGGAAAATTGCCGTAAAAAGAAAGCTTGGATAGCTAAAAATACTCTAGATAAAGAAAAACCTGAAACAGAATTCAGGTTTTTTTAATTTTCTCTTAAAGTAACTTCTCCTCTAAAAGAGAAAAATCTGAAATGTTCATCTTAGATTTTACATGATCAACGAAAAGCTTTATCATAGTAGCATTCACTTCATGTTCTTTCTGAAAGATAAGTCGAAAAGCAAGAATCATTTCCTCATTCGTTCCTACACATTCAAAAGGCTTAATCCCTGAGATTCCAAGTAACTCTTGAAAAAGTGGAACTAATGTTTCATCTGAAAAAAGATCATGACCAAAAATCTGAATTACCTCTTCTTTGGGCAAAAAAGCCCTCATCATCGTATAAACAAAAGCGCATTTTGGACAAATTCAGCACCACAACTTTTCTCCTGTAAGTTTTGTCCCTACTAAATGAAAGTTTCTATTGCAACTGGAAAAAGAGTGAAAATACTGTGGATATTGACAGAATTCTTTAACAATTCTGATTTCATACCATTTTCTTAGCGGACTATAGAGTGAAAAATCTGAAGCAATCCACTGATTAATATAGTTTTGAAAAACTTTCTCAAATTCTGATGATTTACTCCACTGATGGTTAATCTCCATATCACAATAATGCGTATTTCCCTCATCAGCACTCTTTTCTAGTGAAGTAATTACCGCTTGATAGCCATAAAGATAGGCTACAAGGAGAGAAACAAAACAAATCGTACCAGTAATTGGCACATGACCATTGTAATAACCTTCATCAAGCAGTTTTTGGATCTGAGGAAGGTCAATTTTCCTCTGAATAATAAGCCTTTTTTTCTCTGTTGGTAACTGAGCCAGCTGATGCAAAGGATAATCCTTACCAAAGGAAAAAAGATCAAACTGCTGATCTTGTTTTTTGAGTAGCTCTACAGTTACCAACGAGTCTTTCCCTCCTCAGAAAAGAACGAGAGCTTTTTCTCCTTTTAAAGTTACTTTTTGATCATAAAGAGGAGCCGATGCATCACAAGAAAACTCAGCTAAACCCCTTGGATCGATCTTGTTTTGATAAAAAAACTCTCACAATCCTTTAAGATAAAATTCCTGCCAAAAGTTTTTCTGTGCTTCATTGAGAAAAGAGGTCTGAACCAGAATTTCTTTGGTAGGAAAGAGCTTATAATAACTCACTCCTAATGCAATGTGGATTTGTGAAAGAAGATGAAAAATCTGATTTGTGTCAGTTCTTATTATTGGAAATAAGTTTTTATCTTTTAGAGGAGAAAAATTAATCGTTTCTGTAAAATCTTCCCTATCATCAAAAGTATAATGAAAGCTAGCGGTCAAGGTCTCTTGTTCTCGCTCAAAAGAAGAAATACAAAACTGAGAAAACGCTTTCATAGAAAAAACCGGAAAGAATAAAGCTCGCAACTACCTAGATAGTATAATTATTCAAAGCGAAGTTGCAAATAAAAAAAACACCTCTTGAATCATAAGAAGTGTTTTTTTGTAATTTGGAAAGCTAGATTAATCAGCATCAATCACTTCTCCATCAGCTGGTTTTTCTCCTTCAGAAGCTTGAGGCTGGTCTGGAGTAGGTTGTACCTGATATTTTTGGAAGAGTGATTGGAATTCATTTTGAATTCTCTCAATTTCAGAGTCAATATGAGTCTTCTCAGCATCTTCCTTATCTTTTACTGCCTTTCCATCAGCGATCAGCTTTTGGATTTTTTCTTTATCTTCCTCAGAAATCTTATCTTTTTGATCAGTAAGGAGGCTTTCCATCTGATAAACAAGAGATTCTAGTTTGTTCTTAGATTCTACGACTTCCTTTCTCTTTCTATCTTCCTCTGCAAATTTTTCTGCATCAGCTTTAGCTTTTGCAATATCTTCATCAGAAATGTTGGTAGAACCCTGAATCGTCACTTCCTGAGATTTTCCAGTAGATTTTTCCTGAGCATGTACCTTGAGAATTCCGTTCGCATCAATATCGAAGATTACCTCAATTTGTGGTTGTCCTCTTCTCATTGGAGGGATTCCTTCAAGATTGAACATTCCAAGTGATTTATTATCTCTTGCGAACTGCCTTTCTCCTTGTGTCACATGCACGGTTACAGCGTTTTGATTATCAGCTGCAGTCGTATAGATATTGGACTTTTTAGCAGGAATAGTCGTATTTCTCGGGATCATCACATGAGCAATTCCACCTTCAACTTCAACAGCAAGAGAAAGTGGAGTCACATCCAACAAAAGAATGTCTTTCACATCTCCTTGCACGATTCCACCCTGGATTGCCGCACCTTGAGCAACAGATTCATCAGGGTTTACAGTAGATTTTGGCTCTTTTCAGAAGATTTCGTTTACAATTGCCTTTACTTTAAGCATTCTCGTTGAACCTCCAACAAGAATAATATCATTAATTTCAGATTTTTCTAATTTTGAATCTCTCAAAGCATTCAAAACAGGATCCTTACATCTCGTAAATAAATCTGAAGTGATATTCTCAAATTGAGCTCTGGTAAGCGATTCATCAAGATTCCTAGGAAGTCCATCCGTTCCTGTGGTAATAAACGGAATAGAAATATCTACTCTTTCTACAGAGGAAAGCTGTTTTTTTGCTTTTTCAGCTTCATCTTTGATTCTCTGCATTGCCATTGCATTCCCTTTGAGATCAATCCCTTCCTTAGTTTTGAAAGCATCAACGACATAATCAATAATTCTTTGATCCCAATCTGCACCTCCAAGCTGAGTATCCCCAGAAGTAGAGAGTACCTGGAAAGTCCCTTCTGATCCGATATCAAGTACCGTTACATCAAAGGTTCCTCCTCCAAGATCAAATACTACAATCTTTTCATCAGCTTTCTTCCCTTCTCCATAGGCAAGAGCTGCAGCAGTTGGTTCATTGATAATTCTTTCTACCTTAAGACCTGCGATTTCTCCGGCAGCCTTGGTTGCGTTTCTCTGAGAGTCGTTGAAGTAAGCAGGAACAGTAATCACCGCCTGAGTAATCGTTTCTCCAAGGAATTTCTCTGCATCAGATCTGAGTTTTTGGAGAATGAATGCAGAAATCTGTTCAGGTTTATATTCTTTTCCATCAACTACAATCAAGATTCCTCCATCACTTCCTTCTTTGGTTTCATAAGCCATATTAGCGAGTTCATTTTTTACCTCAGAATACTTTCTACCAATCCATCTTTTCACCTCATATACGACATTTTTTGGCTCCAAAATCGCCTTTCTCTTTGCTAAATCTCCAACGAGCAATTCATCCCCCTTGATATAGACGATAGAAGGCGTGGTTCTATTTCCCTCTGCATTTGCGATCACTTCAGATTTGTCACCAAGCATATAGGATACACAAGAGTTTGTCGTTCCAAGATCAATTCCAATAATTTTTGCCATTTTAATAACTATGTAAACAAAATAAAAGTCTGAATACTTCAGATCATAGGCTCAGAAAAGTCAGATTTTTTATTTTTCTTTTCCTTCTCCGTAGCACCTAAAGTATATAGATGCTATCAAAAAATGCAAGAGATTTTGAAGATTTTCTCAATTTATGATCTGACCTAGCATTTCTCCACATTTCAAGAGAGCAAAGAATAAACATAAATGGTCTTTTTACTCTTTAAAAACCATCTTCCTCGCAACTAAAAAGGAATTATTAGCTTTTTTCCAGTCTTGCACACGATTCCCTTTCTTATCGAGGTAATACAGTTCTTCTACGACGAACCCTGACATTTCAGCCAGCTTTCTGAGTTCATTGAGTCAGAAAAGATGATAGTATCTATAATGAGTTCCTGTCTTGGATTTTCGAGGGATAAAGAGATCTCTTCGACTAAAATGTCCTCATGTAAAGAGAGATTTCACTATAGAGAGTATAAGTGCTTTCCAATATGTTTTTAGGAATCGCTCTGAAAAAGCCCAATTAGTAAAAATCAGCATCCCTTCGTAGTTAAGTGCTCTATAGGCGTTTTTCATTACTACTAATCTCTCTTTTTCAGTGGGAAGGTGCTGAAAACTTGCACAAGCTACGATCAAATCAAGAGATTCCTGTTTACAGGACTGAAGATGACTTAGCATATCAGTACAAAAAAAATGCTGATCTGGATTGTCCTCTTGAGCATAACTCAGAAGTCCCTCTGAAATATCAATTCAAGTATAGGAAAACTTCTTTTTGAACTGCTGATTTAAGAGAGAAATAAATCTTCCTCCACCGCAGCCCAATTCGAGAATTTTGAGGTTTCTAGTGGAAAGTTTACTTATGCTTTGAAGTAAAAGTTCGCCCTCAGGTCGATATTTTTTTCTCGTCTGATGATATTTTTTGGCTTCTGTGGTATAAAAATCAGCAAGGTCCTGTACAATACTCATCTCAAAAAAAAAGATAGGATAAACGGAGTCAGTGTATGATTTTTATCTCTGATTGCAAGAAGTTAAAAAAATCTAATTTTTCTTATTTTTTATAAAATGTAAAGGATGATCGTTTTAAAGTTGTTAGAAAAATTTGAACTTTTTTGATTTTTAGAGTACACTTGGGTGATAATTTATTTCTTTCTTACATCACCATGGTTTATATTCCAGAAACGCTTATTGATGAAATAGAAGAGCTCAAAGAACTCTGAAAATTTGATGAAGCGATTAGGATCGTAAATAGCATTCTCTCTCGCGATCCAAGCAATGAAGATGCGATTTTGCAGATTGCAGATATTCAATATCGCAGAGGAGAAATAGGGAAAGCTGATAAGGCTGTCGATTTTCTCAATGCACAAAAGAAAAATAATGATCCCTTAGGGCTCTATATCAAAGGACTCTTGGAAATGGAAAAAAACAACTGGAAAGAAGCCAGAAACTACCTTTCTAAAGCGATGGATATGACAAATGGGACCAATCACGAAATCCTCAGATGCTATGGACTCTGTGAATATTGGTACGGGAACAGATCAAAGGGACTTAGTTATGTCAAAGATGCCTTTGCACTTGATAATAAAGATGCTGAAGTCATTTATAATCTAATTCAGATATATATTCTCGAACAAGAATACAAAAAGGCACAAGAAATGATTGCCTACTTCAATAAATATCAAGAATCACTTAAGTTTATAGATAAAAAACCTGACTTTTATCAGACGAAAATTTCTCTCTTTGAAAAATTTATCAAAGCGAAAAAACTTTTTCAAATCAGAAAATAATTATCCACTAATAATCAGCAATCTGAGAAATTCTCCTTTATTTTAATCTTCATGAGTTATGAAAACTAAAGTATCACTCTTCAATCCTATTACTACTGCTACGAAAACGATTATTAGAGCCTATAGATTTCCTTTGCTGTTAATTAGTATTTTGATGGGAATCCTTATTTTTGTGATGAATGTATTCGTCGCTGGAGCCTTATATGGAAATAGCTTCAATACCCAAATGAAAGACAAACTCTGAGTTTATATCTATTTGAATGCTACGGCAAATGAAAAACAGACTGCTATTGCACTTAAATCAGCATTGGAAGCTAAAGGACTCAAAGTAGATTATGCCTCTAAACAGGAAGCTCTTAAGTTCGTAGAGAAGAGGGTTCCAGATCTGACTACCACCTTAAAAAAATATAATCTCGAAAATCCACTCCCCTCTACGCTCTATATTAGATATGGGAGTCAGACAGAATTTAATATGATGAAAACCATTCTAGAAAAAAACAAAGATCAGATCATGAATATGGACGATCTCTCTGATAATGCGATCAAAACTCAAGAAAAAAGAGTCCTCAATGTGATCAATCTCTCTAATTTCATTCAGAGCTTTGCATATCTCGTTGTTGGAGCCTTGGTACTAATTATTATTGCCTTTGCTATTTTCTTCTTAAGAACGATATTCTCCTATTTTATCAATGATATCCAGGCAAAAAAACTCATTGGAGCAACAGCTCACCAAATCATCCAACCTTTCTTGAATGTCATATTTATTGCATTGGTAGTTGCATTCCTCTGAGCACTCCTTCTAACTATTGGGACACTTATTCCACTCGATACCTATCTTTCAGCACTTTTTAATTTCAATATCTTTGGCTATTTGATGAGCATTGGTCTTGATATTCTAGCCATTGGAATCATTGAAATCTGAATCATTATCTTGCTCTTGATGGCTATTTCCTACCGCTTTATTCTAAGGCTTCATAGAAAGCTGAAATAAAAGAAAAAAAAAGAGATTCTTGTGTTAGACTCTCTTTTTTTTAGTAAAGTATTGAGAGAAGAGCACAAGATCGCTTTCTTCTAGAAAAAAGATAAAAAATCTGTATACTACATTCAGTTTTTTATTTTTTTTGAACAGAAAATCATGGGAAGATGGCATAGTATTGCAGCAAAAAAAGCCTCTTGAGATGCTAATAAATCAAGGATCTATAGTATCGTAGGAAAGAAAATTCAAATCGCGGCTAAAAATGGAGCTGATCCTAAAATGAATCCTGCACTAGAAATGATGCTGGAGAAAGCTCGTTATCACGGATTACCAAAGGATGTCGTTGAAAGGGCAATTTTGAAAGGTTCTGGACAACTTGAGGGAGAAGAGATGAAAGAAGTTTTCTATGAAGGATATGGACCCAACGGATCTGCTCTCTTGATCAAAACCGTAACTTCTAATACCAATAGAACTTCTCAATCTGTGAGGACTGCTCTTCAAAAAGCAGGAGGTTCTATGGCTGAAATTGGAGCCGTTTCTCGACAGTTTAAAGAGCAAGGACTCATCGTTATTGATGGAAAAACTGAAATAATTGAAGATAAAGGAAGACAACTAGAAAAAATCACGCCTTTTGATCCTGAAACACTAGAAATGGAAATCATGGAGCTTCCTATCGAAGACCTCCATATCGAAGGACAAACTGCTGAGGTTTATAGTTCCAAAAACGATTTTATAGAAGTCAGGAAAGCTATTGCAGAACTTGGCTATCATATTGCTGAGGCAGATATTCATTTCTTTGCCGATAATCAGATTAGCCTTAGTGGAGAAGATAGAGAAATCTTTGATCATATCCTTGAAGCTCTCAATGATGACGAAGATGTTGATCAGGTATATCATAATCTCACAGAATAAACCTTATTAACCAGTTTCTAATAAAAAAAAAGACTGACACTTTTCGTGGTCAGTTTTTTTAATAGGTTTGGACTCATCACTCGAGATAAACGAGTTCAACTCCTGCATCATGTAATATCTGTTCACTAAGCTGAGCATCATGAAATTTTTTCTCACAAACAACGCGACAAATTCCGCAACTCACGATCAAATGCACGCAGTGCCTCACATAGCAAGGCGTCATCTTGGTATACAAGGTCGCTCATTCTAGACTTATTCCCTGACGAGAAGCATTTGCAATAGCATTGAGTTCTGCACAGCAATTTCTCATACAGTGTTGGGTTGTTTCTCCTGTATCTTTAGTGATTGTCCAGATCTGATGTCAAAGATCATCACAGGTTTTACTCCCATGAGGAGCATCTACATATCCTGTAGCAATCAGTTTTCCCTCCTTTACAATTACACAGCCACTTCTTCAGCGATCACAAGTCCCCTTCTCCCCTACCACACGACAAATATCCATAAAATATTCATCCTGAGAAATTTCTTCTGGTTTAAGATGTCCATGATCTTTTATTGTCCCTGTATCGTGCATTACTAGAGTTTTAAGGTAAAATGCTGAAGTTAATTATAGCTAAAAAATCTGATTTTTGCAACTCTTTTGGAATGTAAATCAAAAAAAAGCCTGACCTCACGATGAAGCCAGCTTTTTTTTGGTGTAAAAGCTACTATTTACTTTTTGATAACATATCCAATATCTTTGAGTTCGTAGTCATTATTTCTATACAGATCATAGATCACTTCTGCTACTGTTCCTCTTACCTCATTT
>ERZ773233.58-NODE-58-length-93822-cov-68.525345_pt1 | contig 93822 bp, 97 predicted proteins | sample MGYA00580991_ERZ773233 | MGnify/ENA primary metagenome ERZ773233 (study PRJEB29015, sample SAMEA2738178) | human oral metagenome | biome: human oral; feature: human-associated habitat; material: saliva | place: China | collected 2161 ...
TCAATTACTTCAATTCAATTATCAATCAGATACTTCAATTCAATTATCAATCAGATACTTCAATTCAATTATCAATCAGACTGTCTATGTAGTTAGTTTCTAAACTAACGTAATTCATAGAAATAAGGCTGCATTCTTGGACTTTAAATCCGAGCAACTGCAGCAACACTGAATATACCATTCTCAACCATTTAATTTTAAAGGTATGACTGTAAAGGATATTAAAGAGAAAATCAAGAAAGCAAAGGCTTTAGGCTTGGAGAGAAAAGAAGCTCTTGAATACAATAAGAAAAAGATCATTAAAGAGGCTACAGAGTTTTTCAAAGTTTTAGATTACATCAAGAAGGAAGGCTTTAATATAGCAAGGTCTTATGTTATAGGTTCAGGTAGTAACCAAAATATCAATCTTAGAGTTCTTTTAGATGCTGATAGTAATATAGTTGGTATCGGTTTTGTTTATGACGACAGACACAGATACACACTTTCAACAGGTTTTGACAATGATACTTCTTATGCAGCTTATTTAGATAGGGAAGGTAAAATACATATTAAACCTAGAAATCCTAAATATAAACCTGATATAGACTTTGAAAAACTACTACTAGATGAATTTGATATTCTAAGAAAAGAAATTGAAGAACGTTTAGTATCAGATATAAATTACAAATACGCTATAATAGACAACTGAAAGCTAGGTAGAAATATCTAGCTTTTATTATTTAGAAGAGTTATGAAGAAGATGACTATAGATGGAATAGAATTCCAAACAATCGATATGAATGAAGTAAGAGGTAAACTTACTTACGATATTAAAGTAATTACTTTAGGTAGTGATACAATAGATTCCACTATTTTAGTATGGTCCAATATTCCTAGTTTTGAACTTCAAGGAATTGTAATAAGTCGTAGAGAATATAGTGCCTATATCACTATCTTAACTAAATTCAATTATAAACAACTGCAAGATTGGCGTCCAGTAGATGAAGGTAATACTGGTGATAAAAATATCAGGATTTTTAAATACGCTAAGGTTTAAAAGTTTTAGACAATGATTAATAATCTATACTTAAGTCTGGATAAGTACAAAATGCTTTTCTTTAAGGCTTATGCTGAAAAGAAAGGAATTAAGGTTAAGTACACGGAAGAAAATAAGGTTACAGTAATTAAACAGTTCTTGGTATTCATTTCAGAGTGGGTAGAAAACACTTTATATTCTTGTGGAATCAATCCTATGAATATCTCTGATGATTTTGCTGATGATTTAAGGTATAAGATTTTAGCTTTAGCCTTGAAGAAGAATATTAGAATTGGAACTAATAGATCACAATTCTCAATAAGCTTTATTTTAGGTAAATCTGCAGGATTTAGTAACAGAATGAAAATAGGTTTAGAGTATGGTTACAATTTATATTGTGACTATGCTGATGTTAGATATGCCCAGTCAGTAAATGGTATGGATAGGTATACCTCATATCCAGTAGAATCTGAAAAGAGAAAGACTGAGAATTATATCTTTAATATGATTACCAGCGAGTATCTAGAGACCTTTGTTAATATGCTCAATCTCATTGAAGCTCTTAACAATGACAATTTCGCTGATGCAATCCTGAAGATTAATAACGCTTTAGAAGAAACTATCCTACCAAAAGACAACTACTCTAATCCACATAACAGAGGATTTTGGTTTAGAGTTCTCAAACGAAACCAATTCGAAAGAGAAAGAGATGAGTACATATCATCTAAACTCAAGTTTGCAGAGAAGCATATTGAGAATATTCTTGATTTAGAGAAGGATGGTGTTCTAGAGATGACTGTCAAAATCTATAATGATATTAGATGGGCTATAGATTATAAGGGATGGGAATGGTTCTATACCAAACTCTCTTTACCATCAAGCTATGCCTTTAGTGGTAAAGTAAAACCATTAAAGGTAGCAAAAGAGTTTAGACGTGAATCTTAATGGCTAAGAAAATAAAACAGGTTGATATTCTTAACATATATAAACCTTTAAAATGGGATTACGACCCAAAGTATCGTGAATATAGAGTTAGGAAGTTTGATAGAATATTCTTTGTTACTCTGAAAGACTCTTATGTAACTCTTACAGTTTTTGAGAAAACTCGTAGTCATTTTCTAAAATTCAAAACAGAAGAAGAGGCTAAAGAAATGGCGAATAGTTTTATAATAGAAGATATTTGTAACTGTTTAAAATTAGAAGATTAGATATGGCTCTTAGTGATTTGTTTACTATAGTATTTCCTAATTCTGAAATAAAGAGGTTAGAAAGGGAATGCGAGAAGATGGAAAACGAACTTAAAGAAACTCTTGATAAACTTTATTGGAGTAACAAATCTTTAGGTATGTATAAAGAGAGATACAATAAGCTTCGTAAAAAGAATATAGAGCTTAGAACTAAGCTATATAAAAGTAAAAAGAAATTAGGCTAGTGTACCAACTAGCAGACGGAGGGCTATTAGCTCAATGGTTAGAGCAGTGGACTGTTAATCCAAAGGTTCTAGGTTCAAGTCCTACCACCCATACGATTTAAAACAATAAGCATTATGAAACAATTAGAATCAGGTAAGTATCTATGCCCTGTATGTAAAGGTAAAGGTAGAACTTATAACCACGCTCTAGGTGTCTTTACTTTTGGTTTAGCTTATTTATTACAAGCATCTGATAAAACATTAAAGGAGGTTTGTTATAGATGTGGGGGTAAAGGTTATATAAAGATATAATTATGGGTATAATTAGTAAGCTGAAATCCTTATTCTGTAAAAAGAAGGAAGATTATTCTTGGGTTGAAAAAGAACCTATATATAAAGAGATAGAAGGTAAATTACAAAATTTAGAGAATAAAAAGGCTGAAGATATAGAATTCGGAAAAAGAGTATATAGTATTATTGGAGTTAAAAACTATGAGGGATTAAGTGAGTTTGATAAAAAGAATTGTAGGGTAATTCTTAAGTGCTTAGATGAATTTGAAATTCATAGAAAGGATTTCTCACTTATAGCTATATTAGCTTTGATGATTGTTGAGAGAGGTGGGACTATTCCTGAAGAGTTTGTTTATGGCTCACCATATATAAGAACCTCTATATCTCTTTCTTTTGATGATAGGGATGTTAATTATATAGTAGCACCTAGTAAATTAAGCTTCATACGTATAACTAAAGATATGAAATGTATACCTAGGAACCCTACTGGTAATCATACTATAGATTACAATATGGGTATTTCTTTATACTTATATGCAGAGTCCCTAGAAACTTTATGTGAGTATTTTGGAGGTTTTAAAAATAGATTTTTCCATTGGTTAAAAAGCAGAGGGTAATAGGGTACAAAAAACATTTAAAATATAAATACAAGTAATAATACAGGGGTAGTTAAGATTCAATTTCATCGGTTAATGGTTTTTTGGTAAGCTTAGGTGGTTCGAACCCACCATTGAATCAATATTCTCCCCTTTTTATACTTAAATGTTATGATAAAGATTATTGACACTAAGAGTAAATTTGAAGTAGTAAAACAAGAGGATTTCAATATAAAGGAATTCTACAAACTATTTTTATATGGGTTTGATTGTCCATATACTCTTGTTAGAAATGAAACTAAATCTGATTTTCTGAGGTTTGATAAAGATGGTATTAGCGAAACTGAAGGTATAAAGGATATTTTTGATAGTTTTGGTATATGCAGAGATATTGTAGATTACGATTATAGTTACATAAAAACAATTAAAAGCCTCCTTACTGATAGCCTACTTACTTTAGATTATTCTAGAGATTGTAAAGCTATTCTAGAATTTCTTATAGAATGTGAAAATAGTCCATTCCTTGATTATAATCCCCCTGATAAATTAGAAGTAAATTTTAATAAAGCTTTGCTACTAACAATGCATAATCTGAAATTAAAGATAGATGATAGTATTGAAATTAACCTCAATAGATTCTACAACTATCTTATAAATACTACTCTTAAGAAGTCTAATCATCGCACATATAAAATCAATGATGATATAACTATTAATATTGAGTATGAAAGAGTCTTCACACATACTGAAGAACAAGATACTTTCTCTACAGTACCTACAGAAATGTTAGCTGTGAAGAATAAGTTTAAACTTGTTAATCTACGTTGGAATGAATGTTCTCTTTTTGATGGTTTAGAATTAGCACTAGCTACTAATTTAATAGGTAATCCCAGCAGAATACTAATAGTAAATGTTTGGTATAAGAGAGGAAAGCGTTTCTATTTCCAATTCACACCATTTAAATAATGTTACTATCAAGAACTCAAATAGCTAATCTTAGTAAGCTATATAAGAATGGAGAAGAAGCTAATGCTATTGAATTGGCTTCTTTTAGTAATAATGATTATAAGGTTGTAGTACAGAAAGGTAAGTATAATATAGGTGATGCTGTAATACTTATTTTCCCTGATACTCAACTTCCCTATAAACTAGAATTTGCAGAATACTTTGCTCCTAATGGTGATGTAAATAAATGTAAGTTAGGTTGTGTTGGAGGTATTAGGAATAGAGTTAGAGCTATTAAGTTCAATCTCTCTGATAACCCAAATAAGACAGGTTCTACTTACTCTGAAGGGCTTATTATTCCTGATATAGATAATGTACCAGATAGTGAATTAGAAGCCACTGTAGGCGTTTTTAAGGAAGAATCCTTTGAAACTAATTATCTACCTAAAGGTTTAAAGAAGACTGATGAGACTAACATAAAGCAAGATTCAGGTGGTTTCATACCTAATGAACTTTATGTTCTTACTGAAAAGGTTGATGGTAGCTCTTGCTCTGTTATGGTTTCTGATGAATACCCTGATGGTATCATAATGTCTAGAAGTAGAATTCTAGATAAGACTGATAACTCAGACCCTATGGTTAAGACAGCCAGATTTGTTTTAAACAAGATGTTAGAAGCAGGATTAAATAATTTTACTTTTAGAGGTGAAGTATTTGGTATGGGATTTAGAGGTAGTGGTACTTCTTGTAACCCATATAAGAATTTGATACCATCTTTTGCATTATTCTCTATAGAAAAGTTTGATGAGAAGAGAAAGATATGGGAAAGAATTTCTTTTGAAAGTACTGTAGGTTATGCTACTATTTTGCATATACCTATAGTGTCTACTTTATCCACTATTAGACCTAATAGTATCGAAGAACTTACAGAAGCTTGTAATGGTATTTTTGTAGATTTAAAAGATAGATACAGACAGATTATTGAAGGTATAGTAATTCGTTCTTTAGGCGAAACTAAATACTCTAGAAAGATACTTAACCCAGAATATGATAGTAAGAAATAATTATGCGTAAACCAAGGTATTGGGAAGTACTATTAGTTTTAAGTTGTACTTCTTTTTATATAAGTAATTTTAAGGGTTTTGAAGGTTTTACAGGAATAGGGATTTTGTTGTCTCTATTTACTATTATGAAGTACTTTGATTATCTAGCAGAAAAATAAGAATATAGAAATGAGTACACATAAAGCATTATTAACTATAAGTTGTATCGCTTGGTTCCTGTTCTTTAAATCTTTTGAATATATGCTCCCTATAGCTATTTTTACAGGTATTACAGGAACATTATCGTGGCTTAATGACGATTCTGATATTAAATAGGGTAGCAATACCCTAATCTCCTCATAGTTCAACGGATAGAACATCGGTCTTCTAAACCGAGAATCCAGGTTCGAATCCTGGTGGGGAGACAAGTTGATTTTATGATATTTTAACAACTTTAAAATGTAATAATATCACGTAACTATGCGTATCTAGTACTTAGATGGTAAAGGGGCTTACACTTAGGTCCAGTACGTACGAGCCATCTTTGTGATAAGTGCGGTAAAGTGTTCCATAAGTTACCAATTGTTCCGAAAAACAATGAAATTATGGGGAAACCTCCTTAATTTAATGGATGAACATATTCGCGATAAGGTGCAGGTTCAAATCCTGCAGGAGGTTCTATTACCTGATTTACTGATGCGAAAGAAAGGGGATTAGGCTCTCCTGTTGTTGGAAAACACCTTGAGAGATGAAAGTATAGTGGAATGACCAAGTTTAACTGTAGCAGCAATAGCTACCTATACTTCAAATAAAATATAAAACTATGATAAACATTGATATATTAATTCCAACTTTGTTTAGAGATGAAGTATATAAACCATTACTTATTACTATATTGAAAAACTCAAGACAATGGTTGAAGGAGTTGTATAAAGCAACTAATCTCATAGAATTATGCAGTCTGGAAAATAAAATATCAGACTTAGAATGCTATATTATTATTGATAAACCAGTAGAAGAATACTATGGAATTGATATTTACAAGGATAGAAATTCTGAACTAAAAAGAATGACTATCCCATTTAGCTATATTGGGTATTCAGCTCTTTATGGGAGTGAGTTTAGAGATTCTTGTAATATCATGTTTAGAGATGGTATAAATTTCCCCAAGTACTCTATAAGTATATTAGACTATGATAAAAATCAATATAGTTATACCGTCTAAGTATGCAGAAGAAAGTAATGCGTCTGTAATATCTAGTATATTGCGTATATCAATACATTGGATGGATAGTTTGTATGACTCTATTCTAAGTAATACTATGACAGATATAGCTCTTAGAGTAGACTTTTTAACTATGATATTAGGAAGAAACCTTTTACAAGATAACACAGACCATTATATCTACCACTATTCTATGAATGATATATTGGAAAACATTACTATTTCTTACATAGATTCCGATATAAGAGAAAATGGTATGTTCGAAGTCTTTATAGATTTCAACCCTAAAATAGACAACATCCTAAGGACAATAGAAATCACATAATATGATACATATCGTAGTACAAGCTCCTTTTTCTCTTATTGAAGGTAAGAATTTCGTAAAAGGTATGTCTCAAATAACAAAAGATACAGAAAGCTTTATAGATGAAATTCTCCCTGTAAAAATAATTACTTCGACACGTACTTTGAGTTTAAGGAAACTACGTAATATGATAAGGCGTTGTGGTCACTTACCTAGTGATGAGAAATTATTTAATAGGGAGCATGATGGACACTCCCTATTTTTCTCTACAGCTATTGGTATATATTCTGCGAAAGTATACCCAATAACTTTATTTGGTCGTAATTGGGCTGAATACGCATATGTACATTACAGGTTTGTACAAGAAGTGAATGAGGTTAGAATCACAGTAGCTTTGGATGAAATTATAAGGTATGATTGAATATTATGACTAGAATTACAGTACTTATACCTAGGAGTGATAAAGGTAAACGACAGATAGAATGTCTCAAAGATGCTGTTAAGTTAATTGAGAGATGGGGTAAGAAACATATGAACTTAAAAGTACACGCTATTATAGCTGAAGCTTACTCCTTAGAATCATTCTACAACTATATAAGCACTTTTGAAGTTGCACCTACTATAAAAGCTGTAACTGTAAAGCGTATAAATAATAGAGTAGTTGTATCCTTATTTGCAGGTTATAGTAGAAGCGTAATAGAAGAATCAAAAGCTGTTTATGATGAATTGATGTACGATTTTATTTTTATGGAAGGTATAAAAAAGCATAAGATATTTGCTATAATCAACTAGGTATATGTCTATAACTAAATCAATATTTTACGATATTCGTTTGTATGTATCTGATAAATCTAAGTTAGAACCAGCATACAAAAGGACTCTAAGATTTATATGCAAGAATAGAGAAATTTTTGAATTGAGTAATGATGAAGTGACATTCATAAAACATTACATAAATAAATTTAAATGCCGTATTGCACCTATATACCATAAAGAGGTTTTAGCAGATGGTAGAGAAACTTATTATATAGTATTTGCTTTAAACCTCAGGTGGTATGGATCTAAACTTCAAATAATTTTTTATTGGGGTGACCACATAAAGAAAGATTTGGAATTTATGTATATAACCTATCGTAAAAGAGGGGTTGTAGGATAATAGTATTAGTTAATAGTTAGTTGAGAGGTGCTTGTTTAAATCTCTTAACATAAATCTTTAAAAATTATGAATAAAAAAGAAGAAAGAGCAGAGTTGCTTAGAGATTCCATTGGTAAGATGGCTCGTTCAAAAGAAGCTGTTGTAGAAGCTAATGCTATCCCAGAACCTACTCACCAAATGGTAGGTGGTGGTATAGGTTATAAGCTTGAAGATAAACTTCACCTACTCACTATCTTGAATACTTATATGCTTCAAGATACCTACTATAAGAGTGCTACAGAATTCCTTGCTGAATTCAGTGAACTTATCTCTAAGATTGCTCTTGCTGACCCTGAATTCGTAGCTAAGACTATTGTATATTCTCGTTGTCACTCATCAGGTCTTAGAACTATTAACCAAGTAGCTTCAGTACTTGCTCTACCATTCCTCTCTGGAACAAGTTATGCTAAACTTCTTTACAGCTCTTTTGACAAGAAGAATAAGAAGGGTGGTATGATTTATCGCCCTGATGATATGAAGGCTATCCTAGATACTTACAAGACTCTAGGTGGTAAAGGTGTTATGCCTAATTCAATGAAGAAGGCTTTCAAGAAAGCTATTGAAGGACTAGACACTTATTCCCTTCTCAAGTATAAGAAGGATATTATCGATGTAGCCAACTTAGTACACCCCAACCCAAATAACTCCAATGCAACTGTAGAAGTAGGTGGTGAGAAGATTCCTACCATTACAGCTATTATGCGTGGTGCTAAGGTTAGTGCTGATACTTGGGAAACTGGTCTCTCAGATGTAGGTCAGGTTGTTAAGGAATTTGACCTCAGTGAAGAAGAGAAAGAACAGGCTCTTAAGCAAGGTAAGAATGCAGTATTTTCTGACCTTCTTAAAGAGAATAAGCTTGGTTATCTAGCTGCTATCAGAAACATTAACAATATCGTTAAGAATGATTCTGATGGTGAGACAACAAAGATGTTAGCTAATCTAATTAGTGATTCTACTAAGATTAGAACAGCTAAGATTATGCCACAGCAACTTGCTAATGCTTACCTCTATGGTAGTAATACTCCTATCATTAAGGAATCACTAGAAAAGGCTATTGAAGGTGCTATGGCTAATTTCAAAGAAGCTATTACAGGCGATGTCGCTATAGTTCTTGATGTATCAGGTTCTATGGGTGGCGTTAGAAAAGAAGCAGCTTTCATAACAGCTATCCTGTATCAAGCTTTAGATACTTCTGACCTATATACCTTCGCTTCTTATGCAGACCAAGTTAAACCTCAGTATAATGATTTCAAGATGTTATACGAAACCATTCTGAGATATTTTAATGGTGGGGGTACCAACCTTCAATCTGCACTAAATATGATTAGAATGAGTAGAAAGAAGTACGACAGAATAATTATTATTAGTGATAACCAAGCTAATTTGGGACATTGTGTAACAGCTTATAAGAAGTTGATTACTCAAATCAATTCTCCTAAGATTTACTCAATTGACCTTGAAGGTTATGGTGAATCATCACTACCCATACAAGGTAAGATTCGTCTCTATTTCGGTAAGACATTTACAATGTTTGACGATATGATTAGAGATGAATTTAATCCTACCTCCCACATTGAACAGGTTAGCAAAATTCAATTATAATGCAAGAAGTTTTTGAAGTTATTAGTATTACAAGGGAAGATTTAGAATACGCTGGAGTTAAAAATTTTGAATCACTATCTGATGCTACAATGCAGAAAATAGCAAATGCTATGTCTGATTTATACCTTAATAATGGGTATGCTGAAGACCTGCAGTTAGCATTGGATAAGTATTCGGATTATATTGAAAGATAATATGAAGATTTTAGTTATTATTTTTTGTGCTTATTTAATTAGCAAGATGGTATTTGGATGGTTCGGATTTAATGCTTTTAGAAAGTGGAATGATGAATAAACTAATCTTGAAGTATACGCTGAGTGCCATTCTAGCGTTAATTGTGTTGTTTTGTGGTCTATATATAATGGACCACGTTAATACGTTGATAGGGGTGTTGGTAGTATTTACCGACATCCTTATCACGTTTTATATGGTTATTACAAAGTTCTGTGATAACCTTAACCTATAATACCGTTTTAAGTAGAAATACTACTCAAAACTATGAAGTCAGAAAAGAGAATAAAGAAGTTTAAGGATTACGAATCTTACGAAGATGACTATTTCCCAAAGAAGGAAAAGTTCAAGCGTAAGAAGAATAACTATAAAAAGGATTACGAATAATGCCTCCTATTCAGATTGAAACAGGTTCAAGTGAAGATATTTCTACTATTGAAAGATTAGGTAGAGGTATCTATCTCTTTGTATCGTCAGTCCCTAGTTTCTGGGTAAAGGCTAACATCAAGAATCCTAGATTCAAGGATGCTAGAATAAAAGAATATGAATTCTTAAATCCCAGTACCTTAAATATAATTAGTAGAGGTAAAACAATAGAGACTAAAACTAAACCCTTTAAAGTAGAAGATATTATCTCTATTGATGGTTTACCTCACTACATATTAATATCCCCTAGTTTCAGAAGCAGTGGTGACATCAATAAAGATGTCACTAAGATTATAGAAACTTGCAAGAAATATGAAGATTATATACAACAAAATTATCCCATTCAGAGGGTTCATAGCAATTAATCTGTTTGGGGTATTATTTGCAAGAGAAGAACTAAATGCTGTAACAATAAACCACGAAAAGATTCACACAGCTCAAATGAAGGAATTAGGTTATATCCTATTCTATATCATTTACCTGTTGGAATTTATCATTGGTATATTCAGATTCGGTGAAAACTATGAAGCCTATATGAATATATCATTTGAGAAAGAAGCATATAAGCATCAATACGATTTAAACTATTTAAAAACGCGTAAACATTATTCACAATGGCACAGAGATGGACAACGGAAGAAGAGCAAGTGATTCTTAAGTATGTTAGAAAGAATCCTGGTAACCTCCAGGGTGCATTTAATACAGCAGCAGAAGAATTAGGTAGAACACCTAGAGGAGTACAAGCTCGCTACTATATGAAGTTAAAGAAGACTGAAGTAGCATTTGCTTTACTCTCATCTGAAGGAGTTTCTATCAACAATAAGTCTGGTAATAACCAGAAGCCTTCACGACTATGGAATTTAATTATTAAGGGCATTACCAAGCTCTTTAAGTGTAATTCTAATGACTAGAGAGGAGTTAAAGAAACTCATCAATAGAGAAATTAAGAACGACACAAAGTCCTATATCCTTAATCTGGCAACAGGTTATGGTAAATCAGCTCTTTCCCTACATATAGTAAATAAGGTTAAGATTCGACAACCTACCATTTTACTACTTGTAGCGGAAAGAGCGCACAAGGACAACTGGAAAGTTGAAATGGATAAGTTCTTAAAGAGAAAGGCTAAAGTTAGGATAGAATGCTACCAATCTTTACCTAAGTTAAAAGGAATGAGCTTTGATTTTGTTATTGCAGACGAAGCTCACCACCTTAACACTAAGGCGAGATTAGATTATTTTAGCCTTATCTCTTTCTCTTACTCTGTCTTTCTATCAGCGACCTACAAGGTTAATTTCAAAAACTATTTGATGGAAAGATATGGTTCTGTAGATTTTTCAGTAGATTTGCAGACAGCAATTGATAACAACACTCTACCTACCCCAAGGATATTAGTTCTTAAATCAAAAATCCCTATAACAGAAAGGATATATGAGATTAGAATAGGTAGAGCAAATAACCCTCAAGTTGTTTATTGTGAATTTCCTGAGTACAGAAAGAAAAAGTTAGCATTCCCTTATGCTACAATTATAGCTAAAGCAACATTCAGAGAGTGTTGTAACTATTACGCAGGACTTAGAGAATATTACAGTAAACAATTAGTGGAATGTTTCAACAAAGCCACAAAAGATAAGTATCTAAATGCAGTACTGAAAGAGAAGAGATTCTTGGGTGAGAATAAAACTGCCATCTTAAGCAGTTATGCAGAGAACTTTAGAAAGAAGAATAAAAGGTTCTTAATCTTTGCTACTTCTATAGCTCAAGCTCAATCTCTTGGTAACGCATTAACCTCCAAGACAAAGAAACCTAAACAAGTTATTGATGATTTTAATTCATTTAAAACGAATGAATTAATTACCGTTAATATGCTTCAAGAAGGTCAGAATCTTGTTGATACGGAGGTTGGATTTATTGCACAAGTTGATTCGTCTGACAGGTCTATTATACAGAAAGTAGGTAGACTTCTTAGACACCCCAAACCTACCGTAGTGATACATTATTTTGAAGGGACTATTGAAGAAACATACACATTAAATGCTATCAATGATAATTTCAGTTCAGACTATGTAGAATTTAAAGAATTAAAACTAGTATGAGTATACTAGAAACACTAAAATCAGTATTACCTAATCACAATATCTCCTTAAAAGAGTTCTTTTATTTAGGTACACTATTTTACCCAACAACAAAAGAAGAAAAGACTCGTATCTTGACTAAGTATAATATACCTACCAGAGATGATGAGCCTAGGGTATTCCCAATTCACACTAAAAAGTTTATGTCTATCATTAGTGAAGCCGAAGTTCTAGATAGTTCAGATTTGAAGAAACTTGCTACAGAACTGAAGGAGATTTACCCTAAAGGAAAGAAACCTAATACTTCTTATTATTGGGCAGATGGTGTAGCTTTAATTGAAGCTCGACTAAAGCTATTCTTTAGGAAGTTTGGTTATTATGACCCAGAGGAGATTATTGATGCTACCAAAAGATATGTAGATTCATTCAATGGTGATTATTCATATATGCGCACATTGAAGTACTTCATATTTAAGGATGTTAAGGGTGAAGAAGGGATTGAAAAATCTTCAGATTTACTCAACTTTATAGAAAACAAAAACGAATCAACCCAGGATAACTGGAATAACGTAGAATTATGCTAAACAAGAATTTCAACAAAATTTTCAAGCTCCACTTCGTAGATAAGAAGTATATCGTGAATAAGGAAGATGGAGTAGTAGTTTGTATTATTAAGTGCAGACTTCGTAGACTAGACAGACTTAGATGGTATGATGCTTGTCTCAACGATTTCTTCAATGGTGAATATGATGAGTTTGTATTTACAGGAGTAGCTAAGTGTCATAAGGATGATACCTTTGATGAACAGAAGGGTAAGTACATTGCTGAATCTAAGGCTAAGTGCAAGATGTACTCAAATGCAGAAGCCTTACTGAAGAAGGCTTTTGAAAAGCTTAGAGGTCTTACCGATGATGTTGTAGCTCATATCAATCTTTATAATGCTTATAAGGATAGAGAGCTTGCTCATATTGATGATGTAGCTCACCGATAATGGCTTTATCCTTAATAGATAGAACCTTAGCACAGCTTAAGAAGAGAAGAAAAGCCATCTCAGAAGGTAAAATCAATTCTCTTTCTAGCCCGTTCTATAGGTATAAAGACTATCTTACAGGGGTTGAACAAGACACTTATTATATTGTAACAGGATATAGTGGTGGCGGTAAATCACAATTCAGTTACTTTTTCTTTGTATTTGAACCTATTCTGTATTTGTATTATAATAGGGAAAAATACCCAAATTTAAAGTACACTATATTCTGTATGCCTTTGGAGGAAACTCCAGAGAGAATTACTCAAAGATTTATTAGTTACTTACTGTTTAAAGAATATAATGGTAAGTACCTAATTTCTCCTAAGAACCTTAGAAGTTCTGACAATGATAATCCAGCACCACAAGAAATTATGGATGTGATTGACACTGTCGAATTTCGCTCTATTCTCGACTTCTTTGAGAGCTGCATCACTTTCGTAATGGATGTTACACCGACTCAATTCTATGAGAAGGTGAAAGACTATTGCGAATCAGTTGGTGAAGTTCATTACAAAGATGTCAAAGTAACCAATGATTTGGGTGAAGAAGAGGTTGTACAAGAATTTAACTATTATGTTTCAAATAACGACCAAGAGTATATTATTGCTCTCGTGGACCATATTAGTTTATTACCATATAGAGGTACTTTAAAGGAAGCTATTGACACTTTCTCAACCTATATGGTAAAGCTTAGAAATAGGTATCACGTATCTCCTGTAATTATTCAGCAGCAAAGTGCTTCAAATGAGTCTTTAGATGCTTTCAAACAAGAAAGGTCTAAGCCTGAAAGAGCTAACCTTGCTGACTCAAAATATACAGGTAGAGATGCTAATATCATCATTTCAGTGTATAATCCATTCGGTCATAACCTAAAAAGCTATGCAGGTTATGATTTAACTGTACTTAAAAGTGCAGCCCGATTCATTGAGTTACTTAAGAATAGAGATGGTCCTGAGAATTTAACAGTAGGTTTACTGTTCAATGGTGCGTGCGCTCATTTTAAAGAGTTAGCTAAACCAACAGAAGCTGTAAGATTAGCCGAAGATACCAACAAGGCTAAGGAATATGAGGAAAGAAGCCGTAACCTCATTTATATTAAGAAAGAAGAAGAAGGTTCTATAACAGATTTATTTTAATGGCAACCGTAGTTATATTAATGGGTAATACTGGTACTGGTAAAAGTAGAGCAATCAGTACATTAAACCCAGAAGAGACATTTATCGTTAATGTCTGTAAAAAGCCTCTACCCTTCAAGGGTTCTAGGGCTAAGTACTCCCTAGAGAAAAAGAATTTCCTTGAAGCAGATGAAAAGACAGGCGTAGAGGATAAGGATGGTAATATTACATTGTCTATAGATGTAGTAATGCAAGTACTTACTAGGATTAACGAGGCTTATCCCCACGTTAAAACTATTGTTATTGATGATGCAATGTACCTACTTAAGTATAAGTACATTGACCTCTCTAGAAGTGGCGGTTTTCAGAAGTTTGTAGACTTTACTATTGACTTTAAGAGACTACTACTTAAGTGTCAGAATCTTAGAGATGATATTATCGTTTATTTGAATCTACACCCAGCTAGAGTTGAATCTGATGGTAGAACTGTTACTTATGAAGCTTCAGTGCCAGGTAAGATGATTAATACTACCATCAATCCTTTAGAGAATACTACTATTGTATTGTTCTCTGAGCCTAAGTTTGACATTAATTGTAAGCCAGAGTATGGTTTCTATACTCAATCTACTATGTTAGATGGTGTTATCATTCCTGCCAAATCACCTGAAGGAATGTTTGATAGCGAGTTTATTCCTAATGATTTATCTGCTATCAACGAATCTATAAACAACTATTTACAAAACGAAAACGACAATGAATGAAGTAAAATTAACTAAGACGGAAATTGCAGTTATTAAGGGTATTAACTCAAGTCTTAACCCACTACGTAAGAAGGTAGGTAAGCTGGATGAAAAGATTAAGGAACTCCAAGAGGAACGTGATAATTATCTAGCACAGATTGATGCTATTGAAGAACCAATTCGTAAGACTACAGGAGGTCTTTCACCACAGGAATTTCTTGATAGTCTTGAAATGACTGAGATTGTAGAAGCAGTGGCTGAAAATGCTGTAGCTACAGAAGTAGTAGAAGTTGAATTTTAATTTATAATATTATATTATGGTTTTAGGAGAAATTAATGAAGTAAAAGAAGGCTCATTTAAGCTTTATTGGGGTGTAGCCCCTGTTACTGTACTTGCAGTAAACCCAACCAAAGCTGAACTTGGTAAGATTTTCGGTAAGGAACCTGAGAAGGAACCTGTTTATTACTCACAGGTTGAAGTAGAAGAAGGTGGTATAAAGAAGAAGAAGGACCGCAGTCGTATTGAGTTTATTGTTCGTAACGAAGAACTTAATCTCACCTCTCGTATGTCTTTCTTCCTTGAAGATAGCTACCTTACTACCCGTGAAGGTAAGTATGGTGTTATTGATAACTTTGGTAATACCGCTTGGGTAACTCCAGAGGAATATAAGGCTAAGGCTATTCCTCTTTCTAAGGAAGGTAACCCTCTTCGTATTGCTAATGATTATCGCCTTGAAAAGAGAGGTGAATCTGAACTTATCCTCTTTATCCGTAACCTCCTTGGTATTAAGAATTCTCACACTTATAATGAAAAAAGTAAGCAGTGGACTCTTCAGGCTGACCCCTCAAAGTACTTCTGTTATTTTGAAAAGATTGATGATATTCTCAAGGGTAAGGTAGATGAGATTCGTAAGATTATCTCTATTGCTCAGGGTAAGAAGGTTAAGGTACTACTTGGTGTTAGATTTAACGAAGGTCGTATTTTCCAGACTGTCTATGAACGATTCACTGCTAAGGTTAGTATGAATCCTGTAGAGAGAAAGATTAAGGAAAAGGTTAAGCTTTCTCCTGATGCTCCCGAGGAAACTATTGAGAGAACTATCTATGTATACGATAAGTTTGAAGACCACATTGCTCGTCGTCAGAGTTCTGGTGCATTAGATAACTTCCTCTTCTCCTTTGAGGATGTTTCTGAGTATAAGCCTGAACCTACTAAGTTCGCTAACTCTTCAAGTACTACCACTAGCACTCCTGCAGCTGCAGCACCAACTATTAACGCAGACGACCTGCCATTCTAATGATTATCGGAGAAGTTCATACATTAGCAGACCCTAAAGAAAGGGAGAAGATTCTAAGTATTTATGATGAAGAATCTATACTGAAATCCTATTTAGATATAGACAGTATTCCCTGTCTTATTCATTCACCTCTCAGGGAAGATTCTAAGCCTTCTTTCTCTTTCTTCTACTTAAGGGGAGATTTGATATATAAGGATTTTTCTACAGGGGAGTCTGGTAATGTATGGACTTTTCTAACTAAATACACAAAAAAATCCCTTCCAGAGTTGTATAAGGATATACTAGAAAAGAAACCTAGTAAAGCTGAAATCAAAACTTTAGTTAAGCCTACTATAGAAGTAGAAGCTAGACCTTTCAATAGTGATGATTTAGCTTATTGGAATTCTTATGGTATATCTGAATCAACTCTAAAAAGAGGGAACGTTCACGCAATAAGAAATATAATACTGAATAGAGAAGGTTCTATTGCTACTTATCCTGCAGATAGACTTGCTTATGTTTACGTAGAATTTATAGATAATAAACAAGTCTTGAAAATCTATCAACCTAAAGGCAAGATGAAATGGTTAAGCAATTTTACTCACGAGATTATAGATTTATATAGTATATTACCTGAAAAAGGAGAACATCTTATTATTACATCTTCAAGAAAAGATGCTCTCACTTTGATGGAGAATTGTGATATACCAGCTATATGTTTTAACTCTGAAACTACCCTACCTAATTATAATATAATGGAAGGGTTAAAAAGTAGGTTTGAAAACGTATATGTTCTATATGACAATGACTATGATAAACCTGTAAATATTGGTGAGCTATCTGCCAATCTTCTAATTAATAGGTATCCTTGGTTGAAAAGGCTTACCATACCTACAGAATATGAAGCAAAAGACCCTTCTGATTTAGTATTAAAACATAACAGAAATACTTTAACAACTTTAATTAAAAAACAATTATGACTATTAAGTTTAAGCACGACTCAGCTATCAAGATGATGGAAGTATCTGGTGAATTCAACACTTTCGCAGACTTCCAGTCAGCAGTACAGGACCTTGGTTATCAGACCGAGAACTTTACTCTCTATGAACCTAATTCAGGTACTTACTATGAAGCTGGTGATGCTATCCCTAGCATTGAAAACCTTAAGATTTTTATGACCCTCAAGTCAAAGAAGGTAAACTCAGGAGCATTTACTCGTCCTGAGTGTTATGCTAAGATTAACGAATACAGCCTCCGTGAAGCTATCCATACTCGTTATGGCAAACCTTACTCTTCTGTATCAACTGTAGAGCTTAACAAATTCCTTCAGGATTATCTTTCATCACTGGATTCTGAAGAAGAAAGTGTAGTAGAAGCCCATCAATCAGATAACCTATCTGCATTTGAGGTAGAAGTCTTTAAGAGCCTTGCTCGCATTGAAGAAAAGGTAAATGCTATCGCTGAGAATACTGAATTCCAGCAATTCCAGCGTACTGAAAACATCTAGTATTTAGTATAATTAATTAAAATTAGGCACCACTCTTAGAGATAATCTTTGGGTGGTGCCTTTTTTCTACAATATGGATATAAAAGCAATATTACGAGATAAACTTATAGCTAGGTATGGGGAAGAGAACGTAGGAATTTTCAATGTTATGGGTTCAAGTGTATCCCTCCTAGGAGTATATTTCGATGAACTAACCATTACTACAAGTAGAGATGGTAAAACTCATACTATAAAAGGGGTTTGTTTTGGTTTTGATTTTTATAATAATTTCATCAATGTAGTATGTGCTAGACATATCTATACTTTAGGAGAACTAAGAGAAGGATATATTCATTCTCACGTACAACCTCTGGTAGATGGTGAACATTTTTATAGAAACTTCTGTTTAGGTACCTCGCCTTACAGAGTGATAGCACAGAATATTCAAAATCTACTTAATGGTGAAGATGCTATTAAACTTGACGAAGGTGAAACATTAGAATCTATAATTGAAGATAATTTAGAATCATTAGTGGTTGCTTTTGACCAAATGATTCGTATAGAATCTTATGAAGGTGGTCCTTATTTATATCTAAATAGATTGATATCTACTGAAACCTCAGATTCTATAAATCTAAATCGTACTTATATAGATTTTAGTAATTTACGTCTTCCACAAGAAGGTTCTCTAGCATATACAATAGTCAATGAAGCTCCAGAAAATGCTCTAGCAGATGTGATAACATTCTTAAACTATTGTAAAACTATTGAAGCTTTTAATAGAGAATACGAAGAAGAGTATAACCTTTACGGATATGGTGAATTCGGACCTGAATGTAGAACTATTAATTCTTCTTCATCCTCAACTAGTAGAAGAGATTACGTACATCCAATCATTTTCAAAGATGAAGTGAAAGCTGTAGTCATTGAAGGTGATAAAAAGAAAGGGGATTACGGTAATTGGATTAAATGTTCAATAAACTTCGGAGACCTCTTAAACTTATATAAAAGAGCAATACTAAACAAAAAGATTAAACAACAAAATGAAAACAGACTTTAAACCAAAGCTTTTTATAGACCCTATTGTAGAATCAAAGGTAAGATACCTTGCTAATAAATATCCTTCTAATGAATGGTCAGGTATTCTATTTGTAGAATACAATGGTAATTTTGATGATGAATCTCTTTCTATTACAGCAAGGGATTTGTATGTAATGGATATTGGTAGTTCAGGCTTTACTACTTTTGATAGTAGAAATGCAGAGTACTTTAGCTATGCTGTTAAGAATAACCTTGATGAAACTTGTGATTTTGGTCTTATCCATTCTCATCATAATATGAAGGCTTTCTTCTCAGGTACAGACTCTGCAGAACTTAATGCTACAGGTAAGACTAGAGATGTGTATGTATCTCTTATTGTTAATAATGATGGTGCATATGTAGCCAAGATTACTCGTAGAGTTCAAAAGAAGGCTAATGTAGAATGGCAGGTATCTTATAGCGACCTATCAGGTAATAGAATTGTTACTAAGTCTGAGGAGGTTAAGAATATTGAACTTGAGATTTATGATTGTGAGATTGTAAACCCTGATTTCAATGATATAAAGTTCACTTTAGAAGAGCAGATTAAGAATGCATCTAAGTCTGGGGCTAGAGAACTGCCACTTACACAGCACTATCCTCAGAGTGGTATAACTTTCCAAACTAAGACTACTCCTACAATAAACAGAACTACTCCTAAGAGTACTTATGTTCCTAAGCCTTCTACTTATAAGGTATCTGAAGTACTTCCTTTTGAGGAAGAAGCTGATGATATTTTCAAGTATATGGATACGGAGAGTACTAAAGAAGTAGCTGATATTGAAGATGATTCTCTTATCCTTCTAGATGAACTTAGCACTCAGATTCTCCTTGAGGTTATTGATGCTCAAAGCGATGACCTTGATGAAGCTGCTAATAACCTTCCTGACTATATGAAGTATTCTGAGAAGCTTAGTGTAGCTACTGTAAAAGATAAGCTTATGGGCTTTGTTGATTACTATTATGATGAAGAAACTTGTCTTCAGTATGGTATAGATAAGGAGGATGTACTTGTAAGTATCAGGGATATAGCAGAAAGCTTTATCAAGGTTCCTTCTACTAATTTCTCAATTTTCAGACTAATTAAATTCATTATCGATGACGAACTTAACGGAAGAAGCTCTACAGGAGTCAAGAAGTAGATATTCAGGATCACCTTGGTTTGAATTAGCTACAAATAAAGTTATTTCTATTTATGGTGCAGGTGGTATTGGTAGCCATGCTAGTTTAGGCATCTCTAAGATGTTTAAGGAATCTCTTATTAGAATCTTTGATTTTGATATGGTATCTATTTCTAATCTTGGTGGTCAGTTATTCTCCCCAGACCAATGTGGGTTAATGAAATCTGAAGCTGTAAGAGAGAATATCCTAGACTTCAATATAGACAGGTCTAATATCTGTATGGTATTTAATACTGATGAATTTGTTCCTGCAGATATTACACTTACAGCTTTAGATAGTATGTCTGCTAGAAAGTCTATATTTGAAGCTTCAAGAAAGAAGAATAAGGGTACCAATCATCTGTTTATAGATGCTAGAATGTCTGCAGATACTATACAGATTGTAGCTTTTAAATTTAATGAGCTGGCTAAGATTAGAAAGTACAAGAAAGAGTACCTCTTTGATGATTCAGAAGCTACTAATGTTGTTTGTAGTTATAAACAAACCTTCTTTATGGGTCAGATGCTTTCTGGTTATATCTGTTCTATTATTGCTAACTATCTTACACACCTTTCAGAAGATTTATTCCCTCAGGAAATACCTTTCTTCACTGAATTTTCTTCACCTTTAATGGCTTACACAAGTGTTAAGAGTTAATTTAAAGAAACCAATAGCATATACCATAGAACATAATCTTATGTTAGACCTACTCTGCAACTATGATTATACAGAAGTAAATGTCAAAACACCTAGATTATTCTCTATGTTGGAGAACAATATGCTATTGGTTAAATACAAAGACACTATTTATAATATAACTTCTGTAGAATTTCCTAGAACTGAAACAGGATATATATTTATAAATGGTAATCTTGCTATAACCTTTAGACCTAATTACATTAAAATAAGTAAGGCTGTTGTAGGGTATAGCAAAAATTATAGTACATTTGTGAACTATTTCCTGAAGAACCTCCTTAAGTATAAATATTCTTATGGAGACCCTGATATTGTGGAGGTAGATACGTTGAAAGATTGTGCAGTTTTAATTAATGTTCCTACAGCATGGGAGAAAACAAAAAGATTAAAAACGCGGAAACTTCAACCTACAACAACATCAAATTCCGTTCAAAGTTAGAGGAACGAGTTTACAGATATTTGACAGATAGGTTGAATGTTGGTATAGATTATGAGAAGCATACTTATGATATTATACCAGCATTCAATCCTACTGTCTTTTTTTACTCACCTTTTGTTAAGTCTGTGGATAAGGTACGAAAGATTACCTATACCCCAGACTTAACATTTGAATATAATGGATTCTTTGTTATTGTAGAGTGTAAAGGTTTCCCTAATGATTCTTATCCGCTCAAGAGAAAACTATTTAGATATAGATTGGAGCAAGAAGAAAATAGAGATAAGATTTTATTTTTTGAGGTTAAGAGTGTTAGAGATTGTGATAACTTAATAGGTATTTTAAATGAAAAAACTAAGTGAATTAGCTTGGGATGTACCTGAAAAAGTCTATAGGGAAGATAAAGCTTTATCCTACTCAAATATATCAAGGTTTGATAGAGAAGGATTTAATGCTTTAGCAACTCTATTTGATAAAATCTCTTCCCCTTCTCTTACTTTCGGGTCACTTGTTGATACGCTACTTACTGAAACGGAAGAAGCTTTCAAAGAAGCATATGTTGTTATCAACATACCTCCTGTGACAGACCAAGTACAGAATGTATTAGAAGAGATATTAAGAGTAACTGGAGAAGAAGATTTAAGTAAGGTAGATGAAACTATCATCCACAGTTGTTGCAAAAAATGCAACTACTATATAGATGATAAGTGGGCTAACAAGAGAAAGAAAGAGATTCTAGCAGGAGCTAGTTATTACAGGATTATTGCTGTATATAAGGATAAGAAGGTAATATCTCCAGACCTATATAAGAAGGCTCTAGAATGTAAGAAAGCATTACTTGCTAACCCCAATACTGCAAAGTATTTCTTACCTGATGTATTCGGAGATTATGAGAACTTCTACCAGCTAAAGTTTAAGGGTGGTTATAAGGGTGTTAATCTTAGATGTATGGTAGACTGCTTACACGTAGACCATAAGAATAAGACTATTACACCAATAGATTTAAAGACTACCTCTAAACCTGAGTATAATTTCCCACAGTCTTTTATTACATATCGTTATGCTATACAGGCACAGCTTTATTGGGCTTTGATTAGAGCTGTATTAGATAGAGATGAGGAATATAAGGATTATGAACTACTAGACTATAAGTTCATAGTAGTAAATAAGGAAACATTAAATCCTCTAGTTTGGGAGTTTAATCAGACTAAGAGAACAGATGGTTATACCTTGGGTGATGAGACCTTTAGAGGTTGGAGAGAAATTGTTTTAGAATTGAATGATTATCTTACCCTAAACAAACATCAACCTAACTGGGTTAAACCTATAAACATTATTGAAGATTTCTTTAAAAAAGAATAATATGAAAAAAGAAGATATTAAGTCTAAACCTGTTTGTGAAGTTTGGCAAACTAGTATGAAAATATCAGAATTAGCTGCAGAAATTCTGAATATAGCTGATGAATCTGAACTTCGTATCATTAAGAGAAGGAAGAAAGCACTCAGAGAAATTAGAGTTAAAGCTTATGAGATTCTAGCTAAGACTGATGCGTTAAGAGATATATCTTCTAAAAATCAAACAAAATGATGTTTAAAATTATTGTTTCAGTATGCCTGATTTTAATAGCAGGTTATCTGCACGAAATTATGAGATACCTTGATAACATTTCAAGGAAATAATTATTAACTAACTTATTAAAAATGACTCCTAGTAAACAAGCTTTATCAGATTATGTCTTCCAAAGTAAGTACTCTCTTTATATGCCACATTTAAAGAGAAAGGAAACTTGGGAAGAGAGTGTAGAAAGAATTAGACAGATGCACCTTACTCAGATTGAGAAGGTAGCACCAAGAGCATTAGAGAATGAATGGTTTATGGAGAAATTCAATGAAGCTATTCAGTTCTATAAGGATAAGAAACTTGTAGGTTCACAGAGAAACCTGCAGTTCGGTGGAGAACCAGTCCTTAAGACTAATGCTAAATCGTATAACTGTAGCTATACTCATTTAGATAGACTAAGAGCTTTCAAGGAAACAGCTTGGATGCTTTTATGTGGTTGTGGTGTAGGTTTATCTGTAGAGCAAATGCACATAGATAAGCTACCCAATTTATTAACAAAGGATAGGATAAATACTCTTAGAGAACCATTCCTTGTAGATGATTCTATTGAGGGTTGGGCTGAAGCTTTTGAAGCTTTAATCTACCATTATTTCTATGAGGATTACCCTATACCTGAATTTGATTTTAGTGCTATTAGACCATCAGGTGCATTGATTGCAAATAGATTTATTGCGCCAGGACCTGAAGGATTAAAGAAGAGTTTGCAGCTTATTGATAAGCTATTAACAAAGGCTGTTAATAATAGTCAAACAAAACTTACAGCACTACAATGTACAGACATAATTTCGTTTATTGCTGAGTCTGTATTATCAGGTGGTGTAAGACGTTCCGCTTGTATCATTCTCTTTACCCCCGAGGATGAAGAAATGGTAAATTGTAAGACTGGGGATTGGTTTACTGAGAACCCACAGAGAGCTAGATTTAATATGTCTGCAGCTCTTACTAGAGATAAGGTTTCTTATGATACTTTCTCAGGTCTTTTTGAGGCAATGCGGAGGTCAGGTGACCCAGGACTTTATTTCAGGGAGATTGATGGAATAGGATGTAACCCTTGTTGTGAGATTGGATTCTACCCTGTAGATAAGAATGGTGTAACAGGGTGGCAAGTATGTAACCTCGTCTCCATCAACGGTATGGAATGTACGAACGTTACTGATTTTTATAAGTATTGTGAAGCAGCTTCTACACTAGCTACAGTACAAGCTATTTACAATTCATTCCCATTCTTAGGTGAAGCTACAGAAAACATTATTAAGGATGACCCTCTTATTGGTGTTTCTATTGGTGGTATTATGAATAACCCCCACATTTTATTAGATAGAAATTCACTGAGAACTGGAGCTAATATCGTTAAGAGTCAGAATGAAAAGATAGCAAGAGTTCTAGGTATTAATCCAGCTAGTAGAACCACTTGTGTTAAACCAGATGGTACCGTAAGTTTATTGTTAGGTATGACTTCTGGTATTCACGGTGCTTATGCTAGAAAATACCTTAGAAGTGTAGAAGCTAATATAGAGGAACCTAATCTAAAGGCTTATGAAGAAGCTAACCCACAAGCTGTACAAACAAATATATTTAAACCTAATACAGATAAGAAGATTTTCTTCCCTATAGAAGAAGATGGCGATACTGTGTTAAGAGAAAAACTACACGGAGTTAATCTATTAGAGGCTGTTAAGCTTGTTCAACAATGCTGGGTTAAGGAAGGAGCTAGAGATTATAACCAGCCTGTTCATAATAACGTATCAAATACGGTAGATGTATATGATAATGAATGGGATGAAGTTAAGAAGTGGGTATGGGAAAATAAATCTTATGTCTCAGGTATATCATTCTTATCTTCTTATGGTGATATTGATTTACCACAAGCACCTATGTGTAAGGTAAATACAATGGAAGAATTATTAGAATATGGGGAAGGTGCTTTATTTGCATCAGGTCTCATTACAGATATCCTCAAGGTATACAATGACCTATGGACAGCTTGTGAAGTAGTCCAAGGTAGAGGTGAGAAAGTATTTATTACCTCTGATATGGTAGCTGAGAGTATGAAGAAGGAAGGAGTTGGTTATACTCAGGAGGAAATACAAAAGATTACAGCAAACTTAGAACTAAAGCTCTTTGATAGAGTTAAGGGTTTATCACAGAAGCGTGATATAATCAGAAGAATAAATAAGTTTGCTAATAATTATTTTGGTGGGGATATTTATAAGGCTATAAACGTTCTCAAGCGAGTTAATAACATTCATTACTTTAAGGAACTTCAACGCACTTATACTCCCATTAACTGGGATGAAGTGGAATTTGAAAAGGAACAATTCACAAATGCAAATGAATTAGGTGCAATGTCTTGTTCTGGAGGTTCTTGCGAAATTAAATAACCAGGTGTTTTATTACACCTCTTATATATTATATGCTGAAAAAATCAATTTATAAAATGCAGCCATTCAATGGCTCTATATATTTTTGCTATGGTGACTTTGAAGACTTCCTAAGAGAAATACACGGGAAAATAGATGAAGTAGAGGAGGCTAATATCAAGACAAAAGGATTTGAAAATTCTCTTGGTTTAACCACCTATGCTGGTAATAGTAGTTACATATTCATAAGTAGGGAACATAATAATAACCTTTCTATTCTTCTAGGCTCTACTGTACACGAGATAATGCACGCTATATTTCATACATTAGATTGTGCAGGTTATAGCTATAATACAGAAGGTCAAGAATTGTACTGTTATTATCACAATAGTGTATTAGAAACAGTATTAAATCAACTTGATTTAATCAATATTCATACTCAATATATTACAAGAAATGAAGATACAAGTAAAACTCAGGGATAAGGAATTTCCTATCCAAGTTATAGATAAGGGAGATTGGATTGATTTGTATGTTACGGAAGATGTAACTATTGAAAAGGAAAAGAGTGAATCTTACCCAAAGCTGGCTATACTACCTCTTAATGTAGCTATGAAGTTACCAGAAGGTTATGAAGCTATTGTAGTACCTCGTAGCTCTACATATAAGCATTTTGGTATTACCTGTGCTAATTCATTTGGAGTTATCGATAATTCTTATTGTGGTAATGAGGATTTCTGGGGATTCCCTGCTTTAGCTTATAGGAAGACTACCATTAAGAAGGGTAGTAGAGTTTGTCAATTCAGAATTCAGCTTTCTCAGAAGGCTACTATCTGGCAGAGAATAAAGTGGCTGTTTGATAGTAAGATTGAATTTGAATATACCGATAACCTATCTTCAGAAAGTAGAGGTGGTTTTGGAACAACAGGTAAGAATTAGTTTTGATAAACTATTTTATACTGGTGTACCAATAATTACAGTTAAATCTGATATAGGAGAACTTAATTTGTTAGTAGATTCTGGAGCCTCTCTAAATGTTTTAGATTCGCAGTTCTTAGACGATGCTGATGCAAAGTTTGATTGTGAATGTAAAGGATTTGGAGGGGCTACTAGTCTCTCCGAAATATATGAATTGGATATAGTCTTAGAAGGAAAAGAGGTGACTATTCAAACACAGTTCGCTGATTTATCCAATATAAAAAGTTACTTTACTGATTTAACTATACACGGTATATTAGGTTCGAGATTTTTAGTTAGCAATAATGCTATCATAGATTATAATGATATGGTTTTAATACTATGATTTACTTAGTAACACAACAAGCAGAGTTGTTTGATACTTCTAACTATAAAATTATAAGTATAGAAGAATCTTTACAAATGCTATCTAAAGCTAACCTTCTCCAATATGACTCAGAAACTACAGGTTTAGACCCACATATCTGCCAGCTAAGATTAATTCAGTTTGGTTCTGATAAATATGATTTTCAGATGGTTGTTGATGTGGAGTCTGTACCTGTATTCTATTATAAAGAAATCTTAGAAACAAAAACCTTAATAGGTCACAACCTAAAATTTGACCTTAAGTTTCTGTATTCTGTTGGGATTATACCTAGAAAGGTATATGACACTATGATTATGGAACAGCTTGCTTTCCTAGGGCATAAATATGATGGAGGACATTACTCTCTGAAGAATACTCTATGGAGAAGGTTAAATGTCTCTATGAGTAAGGAAGTCCGAGATACTATTACCACAGCAAGATTGAATGATTCTATTATTATATATTCAGCTAAGGATGTATTGTATATAGAGAAATTAGCTGCTTCTATCAAGAAAGATTTAGAGGATAAGGGTTTATTAACAGCCTGTCAATTTGAATGTGATACTATTCCTGTAATGGCTTATTTAGAATGGTGTGGTATTAAGCTGGATGAGAATAGATGGAAAGCTAAGATGGATAATGATTTAATCAGATTAAATGCTGCTACTAAAGCACTAAATGAATTTGTAGAATCTAATCCATTATATGAAGCATATACAGAGATTCCTAAGTATTACGACCTATTTGAGGAAGTAGATTTCTCACCTAAGTGTACAATCAATTGGAAATCATCTAAGCAAGTAATACCTTTCGTTAAGATGTTAGGTTTTGAAACACTTGTTTATGATAGAAAAGCTAGGAGGTTTAAAGATAGCGTGGAATCAAAAGTACTCTCCACACAGAAAGGAATCAATGATGTCTTTCTAAAGCTATACCTAGAGTTTAAAGGAGCTGACAAAGTAGTAGACTCTTTTGGTCAAGTGTTTATAGACTCTATTAACCCCATTACAGGAAGACTTCATACTGACTATCACCAATTAGGTACTGCTTCAGGTAGAATGTCTTGTGGTGGTAGTGATAATAGTGATATAGCTTTATATAAGAAATTACCGAAAGGTTCTTGTAAGAATTTAAACCATCAACAGCTACCTAGTGACCACGAAACTCGTTCAAGTTTTGTATCAGAAAAAGGTAACTTATTTTGCTCTTGTGACTACAGTGCTTTGCTAACACTCATACTTAATATAAGTATTTAAATACCAAAAAATTGGGTACCTATTAGAGGAAACTCTTATAGAAAAATTGCCGAAATTCAAGGAAGGAGAAGGTAACTCTAACCCTGAGCCAAGCTTTAATAAATTTAATTTGTTTTAGAAGGTGCAGAGACTATAATGGCACACCTAAGTTATTTAGATAATAATATGGTGAAGGGATAGTCCACCGTGAGTGCGGTGCTAGAAAGTAGATTGGGAGCTGATATTTACGATGAAAAAGCTATGTTAAAAGAGTATATAGAAGGCTCTGGAGATATACATAGTTTGGCTGCAAAAAGTTGTTTTCCTGAAGAGTTAGAAGGTATAGAAATAAAGGATATTAAAAAGCTTAGACCTGACCTCAGAAAAAAGGCAAAAGCACCCGAATTTTCGGTGCAGTTTGGGGGTGGAGCTAAATCTATTTCTGAGTCTTTATCTATCTCTTTAGAAGAAGCTCAAATAATTGAAAATAACTTCTATAAAACCTTCTGTGGTATTAAAACTTTTAAAGAAAAAGGAGGTAAATTTGTTAGGAAAAATGGTTATATAATTATGTGCCATACTACAGGACATAAGATGTTCTGGCAAGGTTTTGATGAATGGAAAGAAAGAGAAGCTAGATATAGAGAGGATAAAAACTTCTGGGATGAATATAGAAAGATAAAAGAGTCTAACCCAGAACACCCTCTCGTTTTAGAAGTAAAGAAGCATTTTGCTGAGGTATCTAAACAAGAAAGATTAGCTCTTAATGCACCCACTCAAGGTAGTGGTGTTATTATCATTAAGGAAGCAGCAACAAGATTATATAAGTGGATACTTGACAATAATTACTTCAATAAAGTGAAGATTGTTAATATAACCCACGATGAAATTAACACTGAATTTCCTGAAGAACTAAAGGATTTCTTCCCTGAGTTCTTAGCTAATTTAATGAAAGAGAGTGCAGCAAAATTTTATACAAAACTAGAGTATCCTGCAGAACCTGCTGTAGGAGACCATTGGATTCACTAATTATGATTATAGACAACTTTGATTTAATTGCAGAGTGGTTTAAAGGTTTAGAGAGTAACAAGGATTACTATATACAAGTTGAGATTATTCAACGGAAGAAGGATGGAGTTAATGTAGGTAATAGTACCAGTAATGATAACAGGTCTATTAAGAAATTCTATCCTATTTCTGTTGAAAGTCTGCTTGCTTATAAGGAGAGGATTATAGATATAGTTAAGCGTAATAATGCTCGTGCTTATATATATCCTGCATATATATCAAAGAAGCAAGTTTACCATAAGTTATTGTTAGACTTAGTTTCAAAAGTAACCTCAGAAAACTTTGATAAACCTGTTGAGAATTTAGCACCTGCTTTATGCTCTCAATGTCTAACTAGCAAATATCTGATTTTCGATGTCGATAGTAAGGACCCAGATAAACTAAAAACCACATTAGATGCTGTATCTTCTCTTTCTAAGTCGATAACAGTGTTAAATACAGTCAATGGTTTTCATATCCTGTGTAAACCTTTTAACTACACAGAAATAGAATGGGGTTCTGATGTAGAACTAAAAACAAAAAACCCAACATTATTGTATTATGAGAACGAATAAAGAAGTAGCAGAAGCTTTTGTAGCAGGTGAAACTATGGCTAATGCTAATATGACTAGTACAGGAGATAAACTATTCTCTTATCATACTTGCATAGGGGAGAGTTTCATTAATAAGCGGACTGAATTATGCTTTATTATAAATGAAACAAGATACTCTAATACAACAGCTAGGCATAGGAATCTTATGCTAGATGCGTTAAATAAACTTCTATTTCAGGGGTTTATAATACAAATAACAAGAGTAAATAATGTGCCTATAGGAACTCAATCACTAAAACAATATTACAATGACATATAGATTTGAAGAACCACGTTGTGAATATTTACCACAAAATAATATTGTAGAACACGTAGCTATCTGTGCAAGAACTTGCTATGATTCTACAGGAACAGAAAATAAAAAACTATTTGATACACTTAAAAAGAGAGGGCACGCTTCAATGCTTAGACACGGTTCTCTTTACTATAAGATGCCTAAGATTGAAAGGTGGTTTGAATTCCTTAAAATGTTTAAGTATTGCCCTTATGTAGAGATAAATGAAATGGAAGATTGTTTCTACATGTCTACTAATATGCAATTCTATCAAGAAATTTTGAGTAAAATTCTACCTGAAATTGAGTTAAAGAAGATTGAAATCCCTGAAAATAAAGTATCTGAAATTTACAGAAGATTTACTTTTAGAGTATTTACCTCTATTGCTATTGCTAAGGAATTAAATAGAGTATCACCAAATAATATCGCAGAACGTTCTACTAGATATGTAGACTATTGTAGAGCAAAGTATGGTGTAATGCCTATTATGAAACCCCATTGGTTTAAGGGTAATAATTCTCCAAAGGAATCTGCATACTTAGGAGCTTTAGAGAATGCTGCAGTTTATTATGGTGTTCTTAGAGATAGAGGTCTTCCACCTGAAGATGCAAGAGGTATTATCCCACTTGATGCTATGAGTGAAGTAGTATATACTTACACCTATAAGGAATGGAAGTTTATCTTTGATAAGAGAGTGAGAAATTCAACGGGTAAAGCTCATCCAAATGCTATTGAAATTTGTGGCAAAATAGAAGCTATGTTAGATGATTTAATTGTAAAGGAAAATGGAAGAGAATAAGGATGTTATAAACCCAAATCATTATAAGCAAACATCAATAGAATGTATTGATATAATGACTGAACTTTACGGTAAAAATTCTGTTAAGGAATTTTGCAGATTAAACGCTTTTAAGTATCTTTACAGACACCAACAAAAGGGTTCAGAATTAGCTGACTTAAAGAAAGCTAGTTGGTATCTGGATAGATTAATAAAGCTTTTAGAAAATGATTGATTTAAATTACGAAACAAAGGATGAATTCTATGAGCTACTTGACCTATTAGTAGGTAGTGGTTTCCTAGAAAACTCTGGCATTAAATATAGAGCTAGTCATAATAGTGGGATAACTAGATTAATTTATGTTACCCTTTCTATTCCAATGACAAGTGAAGATATAGCCAGGGAAGTCTTAGAAAGAAATAGAGGAACTATGTTTGTTAGTGACTATAATTATATAGTACACGTTCCTCTATACTCCCTCTTTAAAGAGGATTTGATTGATGTATGTCTACCATTTCAAGTATTTGCAACAAAGAATGTAGATATATTATCAAATAAAACGAAAGTGAAGAATACAACCCTTGACTTAAATAGTCTAAAGGAGTTGGTAAATACAGGTCGTGAGATTTATGTATATGGTAATAGTATTTACTATATCTAAATTTCTTCTGTGAATTGTTGTTTAGTTGGTGGGGAAGGTTGCTGTAAAATGTAGCCTTCCCCATTTTTTTTATAAGTTTCGCATCAGTAAAAAAGTTATTACTATCTTTGTAATAAATCACTTAAAATAAATATGTTATGGCATACTGTGAAAGATTATCAGATGAACAATTAGCGGTATATAAGGACTTGGGTTATAGTGATGGGTTTATTAAAGGTGCAGTATCACTTTACCTGGAAAAAAATCCTTCCAAATCTGAGTATCCTTCCGCAAATCAATTACGAGAATTTATACAAAATAGTAAATACGGGGCATATAGTCTTAATTATTACAGCGAAAGAGAAAAATCTGAACCGATTATAATCTCTACTGCTGCTCACGATTTAAGCCCTTTCAAACCTTTACAGATTACTATCAAGATTGGTAATGAGCATACAACAGCTTATACTATTGAACACGCATTTCTTTTAGATTTTGTTCACAATCTTATAGGTAAGAAAGGTGCTAAAGCATTCTTTGATTCTATCAAGGATAAAACAATCAAAGAGGTTAATGTTAAAGCTTTAGAAGAAAAACTCAAAGAGAAGATAGGGGATAAAACCTTATTAGAATGGTTTGAAGAAAAGCCTGATGCTGTAAGACAGTCTATGTTAAAGGCTGCTTCTACAGCATTAATTGTAAACAAAAAGGCTAAGTCTCTATTCTTAGATTATATGGATAAGGACTTAAACATAAATATAGAATATGGTAAGTACAAGGAATTCCCAGAATCTCTTAGACAGGCTTATAAAGAAGTTATCTCAGATGCTCTAAGATTAACAGCCTTAAAGGAATTTAGAGAAAGAAAAGAAGAAGAAATTAAAGCCTTAGAAGCTGGTATTAATATTGTAGAAAGAGATGCTGTAGAGCAAACCTTTACTCCAATTCAAAGAGCTTCTAGAGAAAACTATATTGCAACTAGAGTTATCACATTAGGTAACCTAGAAGCTAAAAAGCAAGGTACTACATTTGCAGATTTAGTTTTAGGTAAGAGTATTAATTACTTCATACAAAAGGCTAAGGATGAGATTGAATTATCTGCTAAAGGTGAAGATGGACAATCTCCTGTAGCTATTGCTCTAAAGACTTTAGTTAATTCTGGTTTTGATAAAGTAGCTAGAAAGTCTGGTGGTGTGCATAGTATCACCAATGACTTAATGCAAATACATAAGACACTAGCTAGTAAAGGTCTTAGCTTCAAAACAGAACATTTCCAAAGTATTTTCGATGACTTAGATATAGATGAAGCAATAAAAGATAGAGCTTTAAAGCAAGCTAAATATAGACAAGAAGAGTTCAAGAAAATTCTAAAGCACTTCAACATTCTTAAGAAGGGTATCAAGATGCCCCTGCTCAAAAGAGAGAATATTCGTCTTTCTTCTAAGTTTGAATCGGCTGAAGATATTACGGATGATATTGAAGAAAGAAGCTTTGACTTCTCAGCTAATGAGGGTTATGCTATTGACTCTGTTAATAAGAGAATCAGAAAGCTTCTTAACAGACTCCCTCTAATGAATGGTGATAAATACATATTAGATGATTTAGGAGAGAAGCAATATCTATCTGATACTTATACCTATGCTATAATTCAGAATGCTTTACAAGGCACTCGCTCTTATGAAGCTATGAGAGAAAGGTTGGAAAACCTCTCTAAGAAGTATGCTTGGGTTAAGGCTCTTACTAGTATTTTAGATAAGTCTGCTAACTATAAGCCTACTGGTACAGTAGACCAATATGAGATGTTGCACAATGAGTTCTTTGCTTCTTTCTTTAGAAGTAGAACTTATTACCAAGTAAAGAGAGATGTTCTTGTAAGAGATAATTCTCCTGCAGGTCAAGACTTCTTGAGACTTACAACATTTGATATTAATAATGATAGAGCTTCATATAGAAATTATGCAGAATGGAGTAACACCTATATGCAAGGTATTATTCTAGATGAAGGTTTATCTATATATGATACAGAAGGTAATCTACATAAAGATAAGCTAGAAGCCTACAGAAAGTTTGTAAAAGAACTTGATAAAAGTTTAAAGCCAAGTGGTGATTATATTGAATGGGAAGCTAATTTTATAAATAATAAAGAAGCCCAAGAAAATATAAGAAGAATGCTTAGAGCTATAGGTATTGCACCTGAAGCTTCTAACATATTTGATTACACTACTAATGAAGCTCTACAGAAACTAAAAGCAGCTAATTATGCTAAGCCTGTAGATACGCTATTGGATAAAATATTCAGCAGTGTATATACGTTTATCAATGATGCTGAGGATTTCATAAAGAAGCAGAAAACAGAAGGTAATATTGTAGATGTAAATCTCTTTAACCAATTCAAGCATTCTTATTATGATTTAGGAGAACTAATTCAAACTTCAGATAATGATGCTTTCTTAAAGGCTAATTTCAGAAATAGTGGTAAGATGTATAATTCTTATACAACTCCTACCTATCTACAAACACTCTTAGATAAACTAAGCGGTATAGAAGTAGAAAACTATGATGAAATGATTTATGAAGAGTACCTAAAGGATGGGTTCTTCAAACATAATTATGTGGTTCAGCAATTAGCTCGTAAACCTGAAGATGGTGGACTAGAATCTAGAGAACTATTAGACTATAAAGAGATTCTCACCTTCCAAGATAAAGAGTTTAAGGAATGGACTGAGAAGGATAAATATACTATGCAACTAGATGAGTTCAAAAAAGAAGAAGATAGTGCTTGGTATCGTATCCCTCTAGCTGGTGAAATCAAAAGAGCTGGTTACTATAGATTTGAAAAGATTACTGATGATAAAAAATTATATGAACTATTCAGAAATTTAGTAAAACAGGAACACGAAAGAATAAAGGAAACAGAAAGATGGGAAGAAGAATCTAAGAAGTCTCCTATAGCCCCAGTAGATAAGATTATTAAGAATGGTAAGAGATTCCACTATTTACCAGCACTTAATACGTTGAAGATTGAAGGTCAAACTTTAATGGAATCTTTGGAAAGTGGTGTTATAGGTAATGTACCATTTAGTGAAAATGCTATTATAGATAAATTTGTAGTACAGGTTTTAAAAGATATAGTAGCAACAGAAAAAGCTAAGATAGAAAGTTACGATATTAAAGCTTCTGATACTGATTTAGTATTTTTCATTTTAAATGATTTGTATTTTAGAACCCAATTCTCACAATTAACAACTGGAGATATGGCTAACTTTGATAGCATTATTGACTATCAAAAGAGATACAAACAGGTTATGTCAAGTACTACTAGATTGAATAGTGGTAATGATGTTCAGAAGACTTTATATATCAGTGATGAAGTTTTAGCTTCTACTATTCTCCCAGAGATTTCCGCTATAGTAAAGGAAAGAGTTAAGAATAAGGAGCTTACAAAAGAAGAAGGTGATATTATTATTGAATCCTTCAAGAGTGTTAATGCTACTGATGGTCAGGCTTATAGAACCATAGATGGATATAAGTACATTATGGAGAAGTCTGGACAATGGACTGATGCAATGGAAGAGTTTAAGAAGAAGCTCGATGAAGCTTTTAAACCTGACTCTGATGTTCATATATCCTATACAGAAGCACAAGACTTCTTCTTTAATGCTATTAAACCCCTTGTCTATGGCTCTTCTATGGTCGATACAGGAATGATTAATACTGAAACTGGTGAAAAGATTTACAAGAGAATCAATCACCAGCATAAGAATTCAGAAGTTCTTATGTTAGCTATTAACTCCTTTGCTACTACTTCTCCAACACTAAGAGCTTTAACTACATTTGCTAGAAACAATGGTATTCACGTATTTGAATTTGCTTCTGCAGTTAAGGTTGGTTCTCAAGGTGTTGTCAATCTCTTAGAGAAGGATGTAGCAGGTCAGACTATTACTATTAATGAATTAGATAGTGAAGGTAATGTAGCACCTAAAGAATATACATTTGCTGAAGATGCTAAGCCTTCTGCTGCTAGAAAGCTTATTGCTAATCTATTAGAAGAAGGGAAGATTACCAAGGAAGAATTCCAAAGACTCCATAAGGTAATCAACAATACAACTGAAAAAGAGATTACAGCCAAGCTAGAATCTGCTACTAAGTTGGATGGTAAATTAAATCCTTCTGTTGTACACGAAATACCTTATTCAAGTTATGGTTTTCAGGTTAATACTCCTGAACACTATTATGATTCTAAGGTGTTAATTGGTACCCAGTTTAGAAAGCTTATCACTTCTAACATTGAACCAAGTAATACTTATGTAGTTAAGACTCTCAATACTGATGGTATGGAGACTGAATTAAGGATGAGTGGACATACCTTTATGCAGACTATCAATGGTAAGATTATTGAGAATGTTTATGATAAGTATGAAGAAGTAAGGGAAATATTTGAAGACCCTCTTAAGTTAGAATCTATTATCCAAAGTGAAATTGGTTCTAACCCAAGATATGGTACAGAAATTGCCAAGTTCTTCAACCTTATAAATGATGGTACAATAGAGAATCCCAGACTTAAGTTTGAGATGGCTTTAGAGGACCCTCAGAACTCTAAGATTATTGAAGCTATCTTCTCAGGTATTGCGAAGAATAGAATCAATAAGATGAAGACCGCTGGTGGTTCACTTATTCAGATGTCTAACTTTACTCTATCAGATAAGCTTCAAGTAAAGATGAATCCTGATGGTAAGAGTATTGATTACATTCCAGCTTATGTACCTATTTACTCTAAAGGCCTTATTGATTTTTATGGTGATGAAAATGGTAATGTAGATATTAAGAAGATTGAAGAAGAAGCTCCTGAATTACTAGAGATGATTGGTTATAGAATTCCTACAGAAAGTAAGCACTCTATGCTTCCTATTCGTATTGTAGGTTTCTTACCTAACTTTAATGGTTCTTCAATCGTTCTTCCTGCTGATGTTACTAATATTACAGGTTCTGACTTTGACATTGATAAACTCTATATTATGAGACCTTATCTTGAGGTTGAAAGTTATGAGTTAGATGAACAAGATGAAGAAGGTAATAATGTTATAGAAAGAGTTCTAAGAAAGAAATCATATACTGATGGTAATGGTTTTATTGAAGGTAGTACACCTGAAGAGAATTATGCTATGAGAAATAATTTCTTATTTGACTCTTATATGGCTATCCTAAAGAGTGAACATTCTACTGGAGAAATCTTTGACCCATCAAGCTTTGCTGTACTTAATGCAGAAGCTAAAGAATCATTCCTAAGTTCTTTCACTTATGAAGAGCTCTACAATATGGTTGAAAAGGCAGGCTTAATGTCAGAGCTTTCTAAGGAAGTTAAATTCACACAAGACCCTATTAAGGATAAGCTTTTAATTCTAGAAAGTCTTAATGAGGAAAGAATCCAAAAGATTATCTCTACATATGAGTCTTCTAATACTCCCTTCTTGAGTTCTACAATGCATTACTTTGAAACTCAGAATGCTGTAGGTCTAGACCTTGTAGGTATTTCAGCTAATGCTAACACCTTTATGGCAGTAGCCCAACAGATTAAGGACGAGCTTCACCTAAAGGAACCTATTGTATATGATGGTAATACTTACAGTGGATATGGAGAAATCTATAGCCCTACAGGTAAGAATATTCAAAGAACAGTAGGACAGTTTGTTATTGCAGCAGTGGATAATGTTAAGGCTCCAGCTCTTGCTTATATGAAAGCGGATGTTGGTAACTTAGGTTCTATTATTGCTGGGGTAGCTTTAGGTCTTCCTACTAGAGATTTAGCTATTATGTCTAACTTAGGTTTACTAGCTAGCAAAAGAACTCTAAACAAGGGTAAATCTTTAATGCACTATATGGATGTTTTAAAGAAGGTTGATATGGGTAAAAGTATAGATGAAAATTTCGCTTTAGATTCTAAGACTTTGAAACTACTTCAAGCTTCTTTACCAGACATAAAGAAATTCATTGATGAAAAACTTGGAGGTAAGAGAAATTTTGTTGAAGCAGCTAAAGCTCTAGAAGAGAAATTCAGTAATATATCTAAAGCTGATTTAGGAACTATTATTAATGGTGTAGCAGCTATGGTTAGACTAGAAGCTAAACTTATAGATTTAGGTAGTGCTTTTAGAAAGATTATTGGTGTTACAAAATTAGATACCTTTAGAGGTGCAGTAGGTCCTACAGCTGCAGATACTCTAATTAAGTATCTACAAGTAAAAGAAGATGTAGAATATTTAACTAGTGAAATCAGCCCTATAGCTGTAAGTAAAAACTTCTTAGATGTAGATGGTTTTAAGGATAAGACAAAGGAAGAAATAAAGAACGAATTGTTAAGAAGTGGTTCACACTTCTACAAAGCATTCTTCTACTTTGGTATGGATGCTGCATTCGATTATATGAGTCAGCATTTCAATGTTCTTAATAAGAATTTCCTACCTGTTATTGAAAGACTTCGTGACTTAGGTATGGCTATTAATGTTAAGAATATCAACTTAGCTTATGAGCATTATATGCTTTATCATATGAGTGGTACTGAAGTAATGAATGACAACTTAAATGAAACTATGTTTAAGGATATTCCTCTTCAATTCATACATCTTCAAGAAAAGTATAAAGAGTTACGCTCTTTACTAATCTTTAAAACTATGAAGAGAGTAATAGAAGGTCAGATTACTTCTCTAGATTTTGTTAATGCGAATGAACTAGAGGCACAAAGAAGAGACCAGTTTACTCGAGAATGGGAGTATCTTCTAGACGTTGGTATCAAGGCGGCTATGGTAGAAGGTGATACACCTGAAGCAAAGAAAGAAAGAGAAAAGCGAGAACTATTTGATTTTGCTATTAATCTTTATCGTTATGGTTTATATAGAGGTAATATAGGATATAAGTATAAAGGTATTAACCACCTTGCTCCAGCTAGATTGAAACGAATGTTCAATGGCTATGGAGAAGTTGTAGGTAATATGCGTAATATCGTAGATTCTATGAACAATGGTGATGAGAGGTTTGTAAGACAATTCTTATCCAACAATAATGTTCTATATGAAAACTACAAGAATCCTCGTCTAACAGCTAATTCCTTCTTAGGTGCTATAGATGTTTATTCAGAAGGTTGGTCTGTAGTAGGTATAGACGATATTGAAAATATTACTCACTTGGATGATGAATTTACACTATTGACTAAAGGCTCTACTCCACCAAGTTCGCTTTTAATTAGTGGTGATACTTACATAATAACTTCGTCCTATGGTTCTAGTTTCACATATACTAAGCTAAAGCAGTACTTCTATAATAGTCCATTTGTTAGATATAGTAGATATGAAGATTTCCCTGAAGAGTTTTTAGATAAAGGTGAATTCAAGAGTAGATATTTAGATGAAATCGAGACTATTGCTAAACTTCAAGAAGAACAAGATGGTAAAGTTTTAACTCTAAGTAAAAGAGGAAAAGGTAATTCTGATACTTCAGCTACTAATGCAGCTAAGGAACTACTTGGTCAGACTCCAGAAGAACAGGCTATAAACGCAAGTAATAGTGAAGAATTTAGAATAACTCCTGATGGAAAGAAAAAGTGTTAATTAATAATAAGGAATAAAATGGCAAGTTGTTATTGGATTCCTTCAGTAAGAAATAAAAATAACGACCTAGTGGAAAGTAAGCTCTATAAGGAGCTTACTTCCCTTACTAGGGATAGGGAGCTTACTGAGGATGTATATTGGGCATCTAAGACAGATGTATTCAAAGAGAATTATCCTGGTTTAGCTAAAGATGAAAATGGTGAATATCTATTATCAGAATTAGTTACTAAAACAGGATTTGATACTTATGTTGGTATAGCTAATATAGAAAGACAAGCTGGTGCTGGTGAATCTATCTCCTCTTATTACGATGGTTTAGTTAAAGCAGAAGAAAAGAATAAAACTAATACTTTCTCTGAAGGTTATGCCGTGGTACCATTGGGTGATAGGTTAGGTGTACATAAGGGTATTAACTCTGAGACAGTATTAAAGGAAAGAAGGTACCACGAGTTCTTAGAAAAGAAGCTCAAGGAATGGGGTGTATCTGTAGGTGTATTAACAGAAGCCGAAGAAAGAGCAGGACTAAATGGTCTTACTGATTTCTCAAGAGCAAGAAGAACTTTAGATGGTTTGGTGGAGATTATCAGACTAGCTAAAGGAGAGAAAGGTGAAGGTGCTTTATCAGAAGAGTTTGCCCACTTGGCTTTGGAAATGTTAGATGTTCCTCTTAAGTCTAGACTTTATGCTTCTATTACTGAAGAGAAAGCTAGAGAAATTCTAGGAGAACAATATGACCAATATTTAGAGAAATACGGTGACTTCGAAACAGTACAAAAGGAAGTTGCTGGTAAGATGTTATCTAAGGCTTTAGAGAATAACTTTGAGAATACAACTCAAATTCAAAAAGGTTTACTTCAAAGACTGGTAGATTACTTCAAAAAGTTCTTCTCTAAATTCGACCACTTTAGCTTAATGAGAGGTAGAACAGAAATAGAATCTAACTTCAATAAATTAGCTAAAGAAATACTAAATGGAGGTCTTAAAACAGAGATGAGTTTAGTAAATATTTCTGCAACAAAAGCTTTAGCTCAATTAGATAATACTATATCACTAGAATCTACCTTAAGAGAAGCTGTAGAAAAGGCGATTGAAACAGAGCAGAAACGTTTGCTTATTTACAAGTCAGATATGACCTTTGCAGGTAAGCAGAGAAATAAGATAGCAAGGCTTAAAGAAGCTGCTGCATCAGATGCTACACTATTAGAAGGTTTTATGGAGTATGTAGGTTATGCGCATAAGGACCTTCATAGTCTTGTAGAAAGAATGAAGAATCTTAGTGGTGCTACATTAGAAGAAGAAGCTAAGCTACTTAGAACTATTAGGGACTATGCTGCTTCTTATGATGATACACTATCTTATGCTAGAAGAATTCTATTTAGGTTTAATCTAGAATCAGAAGTATCTGAACCATTGGATGCTTTAGTTAAGAGTATGGAAAGTTCTAGTAACTATATTAAGGACTTATGGAAGGAAGAATCTAAGAGTATTCTAAAGAGATTAGTTCAGCCTATTATGGGTGATGAACTGATAGTACCATTTGGTAAACACTCAGGTACTGTTTATTCTCTTGATAAACTACTAGAGGAAGTATCTGAAGATATTGGTCTACTAGAAAGATGGGTATTACCTATGAATGTATCTACTGATGTTATTTTACAATCAATAGACTACGCTGTCAAGGATAGGTTATATCAATCTAGAAAGATGGCTATAGATTTCGAAAGAAGAATCCTAGATGCTCAAAATAAATTAGGTAAAGATGAATCTACTGACTTTATGTTTGAGAGAGATTCTGAAGGCAATCTTACTGGTAAATATGTAAGAAAATACAATTATACAGCATATGAGAATGCCCGAAGTGCATTTGCAAAAGAGCTTGCTGAGCGATTTAATATACCTGAGAATGCTAATCCTAAAGACAAATTAGATAGAAAAGACAGAAGAGCTTATTATCAGGCTTGGCGTAATTGGAGTAGCCACAATCAAGTTGTTACTGAAGATGGTAGAGTACCAGCAGATAAATATCTAAATCCTGCCTTCTCAAATCTAACAACCAAACAGATGGAGTACTACAATACCTTTATGGAGTTAAAGAATGAAATGGAACAACTCTTACCTGAAGGTATGACTGATACTTATAATATAGTAAAGGTTAGAGCAAAAGCTGGTGAATCATTACAGAAGGGTAATATAAAGGGTTATGTAAAAGAAAAGTTATCTGACTTTGCATTAGTTACAGGTGAAGACTCTGAAAGACTTGGTGTAGAAAATGCGCTTACTGACTTCTCTGGTAACATTTATAGATACTTACCTATGCATTATATTAAGACTGCTAAGGGTGAGAATATGAATAGTATGAGTACTAATGCTACTTCTTCTCTTATTCTTTATGGTAATGCTGTTGCTAGATATAATCAATTAGACCAAATTGCTAATACTCTTGAAGTGTCTTATATGGCATTACAAGATAGAAAGGTTGGTAAGACCAAGAATGGTTTATCACTCAAGAGTATGTTTAGAAATGAGAAGGGTGAGGAAGAAGGTGCTACTGTATATAAAGAGAAAGGTTCTGAAGATTTAGTTGGTAGACTTAGAGATTATCTTGATAAATCTTTATATCAAGAAGGTGTGCAGGATTATAAGAGAGAGTTTGGGGGAAAGGTCTATTCATTGAAGAAGGCAAACGATGCTCTTATGAGTTATACCGCATTAAAAGGAATGGGTCTTAACTTTGCTTCACAGTTAGCTAACATACTGAATGGTATGTCCCAGAACTTAATTGAATCCATCTGGGCTAAGGAAAAGATGACTATGGTAGATATTGGTAAAGCTAACCAAATCTACTTCAAAAACCTTGGTGATATTCTTAAATATAAGGAGACTGGTCAGACATCAAATAAACTAGCAATGCTGTTACGTTTAGTTGATGCTAACCAAGACTGGACTGAATCAGTTAGTGAGAAATATTCAGGTACTACTCAGATGATTCTAAAACACCTAAATAGCTCTCTACTTACTATAGGTCAGGGTTTAGGTGACCATTACCTAAAACACCTTACAGCTATAGCCTTCTTAAATAACAAGAAGCTTAAACTCAATGGTGAAGAGGTTGATGTTTTAGATGCTATTGAGGAGTATTATATTGATGAGAATGATAAAGGAAAAGGAATGGCTATTAGATTTAAAGAAGGTGTTACTGATTCTTTAGATGCTAAGGTAGACTTTGATAGTTATTTCAGCAATATGTCTCAGCAAATGTTAAAGCTTAACCAGAGAATGTATGGTGTTTATAATACCATTGATAAACCTGCTTTATCAAAGTATATTGTAGGTAGTTGGTTATTAACATTCAGAAACTGGTTACCTAGAATGGTTCACGCTAGAATAGCTAAAACTCATTACAATGTAGCTGAAAAAGAATGGGACCAAGGTTACTATAATAGCTATATTTATGCTGTTAAGGAGCTATATAGAGTGAAGAAAGATATAGAATTTCTTGATGCTGTTAAGGTGTTATTAGGTAGCCAAAAGAAAGCTGAAGAATTAGGGTTTGATATGAAGGTTATAAACAATATCAGAAGAACCTTAACTGATATGGGACTTGTAGCATTCTTTACAATACTAAGTATGATGCTTTCACACTTATATGGATTGGATGAAGAAGATAAGAAAAAGAGAAAGCAGAATATCGCTAAGATGTCTCAATTCGATAAGTACCTATTATACTTTGTTACTCGTAATGAAATTGAGTTAGGTTCTACTTCACCATTTGCTTTTAAGATTGCATCTGAACAGACTAAGCAGATTGTTACAAACTCATTTACTCCAGCTTCTACTGGTATGGATATTATTAATAATATGTTCCAGCTAGTATATATACACGATATTGATGGTTTACATTTTGGTACAGATAGTAAGGTGTGGGGTAAAGATAAAAGATTCAAGGAAGGTCAAACACCTTTCTGGAAATACAGTAAAGCTTCTACTGCAGCAACAAGGCTTATGTTCCCTTGGGTTGATAATACATCTAGAATGGATGACCCATTAGAACAAGCTAAAGCACTGTTAATCTATAGAAGATAATAAAAAAGAGGTTGAGAATTAACCCAACCCCTTAAACGTAAATAGGCGTACTACTTAATTGTGGTACGCCTATTTTTTTATCGTGTGAAAATGTTCTTACATATCTTTTCTCTTTCAACTATTTTTAATGCTTCATTTCGTGAAGTATCATCCTTAATTTGATTGACTCTTTCTACGTAAGCTTTTTCCATTGCAGTAAGCTGAGCTATAATCTGACCTACTATCTTATTAACAGACTTCTTATAGTTCTGATTCTTTAGGAAACGCTGAACTTTAATATCAGTTAGATTACCAATGATATTAACATCAAGGTCAGGAATATCTAGAGTTTCTACATGTTCTGGGAAAGCAGCCTTCAGGTTTCGTTTTAAGGCTCTCAGAGCCTCTATAAGCGACTTTTGAATAGCTACTGAACCTGCAGTACCAATGTTACTTTCTTTCGCCGTTGTGTTAAGAATATCACGCATTATAGCATTTGCATTTCTATGATAAGCTTTTAGGAAACCTATCTTACCATAATTATCTAATGCATTCTTGATATACCACATAGGAACGCGAACTTCAAAAGGTAACATATTTAACCTATCATCTAATTCCTTGGAATATCTAGTGATAATGTTATTCTTTAATTGGTATTTCTGTTTATCCTCCTCATTAATAACCTCCTTTTCTTTTTCCTCCATTAAAGAATCTAACTTTTCTTCCTCTGATTCCTCAGTTAATTCAGGGTTTACTTTTGGTAAATCTCTATCCTCCATATCAGGTAATTCCTCTTCAGTAACTTCACTTTCAGGCAAATTACTTGGAGTTAATACCTCGCTATCAAGATGAATAGTAGGTTCTACATTACCTGCTTCTTCTCTTTCTAAAGCATCCTCGGCATTATCTTCAATCTTAGTTTTATTGAATTCTCCTTTATTGATAGCATCAAATAAACTCTTGATTGGAAGGTAGCCATCACTTGTTCTATAAGACTTAGTTCTGTTTCTGAAAGCATTAACTAATTTTAAGAAGGTACGAACTAACCAATTCTTCTTTCTCAAGTTAGCTTCATTCTCTTCAGAATATGGAGTTCTGTATTCTACTGGTTTATTACTTTCAATAGCATTAACCAACTCACTAAACTTCATTAAACTTTCAATCTTCTTTAGAGCAAGTATTACACGCTTTTTATCTTCAGGTTTACCATAAGTATCTGCACCAATATATTGAGCAAATAACTCAGCCATTATTTCTTCAGAATCCATCTTAAATACATCATCAATAACATCACTTAGAATGTTATCTTTTTGGTTTAAGAATTCACTAGATGAGAAGAAGCTTAAAAGTAAACTCTTGTCCTTAACGTGCAGAGCTTCTCTGTAGAGTTTGTGGAAGGCTTCGTGATATAGAGTATAAGCTGTAGCCTTATTAGATAAAACTATCTTACCTGTTCTACTATCATAGTAACCTTGAGCTTCACCATTTCTACTATTAATTATTCCTGTCTGAATAATCTGCTTTTGTATATCCCAACCTAACTTAGATTCCACCCATTTAGATTCTTTTGTGAAATCAAAATCCTCCCCTATTTTATATTTAGGTGATAGTCTAAATGAGTCATCATCGCTAAGTTCTTCAACACCTATACCAGCGAGTGGGTTAGAACCAGAAAGCTCTTTACCTTTTACTACTTCTTCAGCAGGTTTTTCTGTTGGAGTATCTGCAGGAACAGCTCCTGTTGAAGTACCTTTACTAGAATCATCAAGCTCTCTCATAAAAGAAAAAGCTACAGCACTAACTTCCTCACCTTCTGTTTTACCTTTAGTGCCTGTAGAATCAGTAGAACCATCTGCAGGTCCACTTGTAACTGTAGGGTCTTTATCTGCAGTTACTTTAGCTTCAGGTAATACTCTTGTATTAACTGTAACACCAGAGTCTTGTGTAAATGTAGATGTTGTACCTTCTTCGCCAGGCTTAGGACCATTGTGATTGAAGTAAGCTAGATATTTAAGTTTAATATTATTAGCTTCATTGTCATAATATAAATTCCAGTTTAAAGCAGGAGAATCACTACCCTTATAAGAATGAGACTTATCTTCTATTCTATCTCCAGAATGCCTTATAGCATTTATTACTTGCTTCTCTTTAGGTTCTAAAACATCATAAACACTCTTAGTTATAAGAATAACAGCCTCGTGTCTAACCTTATCCCATTCAGATTGTTTACCTACTAGTTTAGCTTTCTCTTCTGCATCTTCTATGCTACTAGAATGTAAGATAGAATCCATAGATTGAGTATCCTTGAAATATAAAGCTCTTGCATAAGCTAAAGCCATTCTAGGACTTGTAAAACTTTTAGTGAAAACTGTAAAGGTTTTTTCTATAGGTCTATTCTCTGAGAAAATAGTTTCATCACCTTCGAAAGTAATAGCACCATCCTTATATTCAATAGTTGTATTTAAAGCATCATTTTTGTTAATGTTATCCACGTAATCATTGATTACTTTGTATACAGCTTCTACAGGTTTTGCAACACCCTTAGAATTTCTAACAGATTCACCATTAAATGTTTTACCTGTAGTAAAGAATACGCTACCTAATCTTGGGTCAGATATATTAGTTCTAGCTATGCTTAAGAATTCTTGAGCATAATCACCCTTATTATCCTTCTTTATATTTTCAGGCTTTGGATAAAAAAGAGCTGAAGATATACTATTAGTTAATTGTGTAGTCCTTTCTTCAACTGTTCCTCTATCTAATGGTATTGCTGTTATATCAGCATAGAATTGTTCGTAAGTACGTGTTCCACCATTTTTTGTGACAACTGTAACAGTACGAGTATTTTTATTACCCTTATCGTCTCTAGTATATTTACCTATAAGTAGTCTAGGACCTCTTTCATCATTCCTATACTTAATAAACAAGTCTCTACCAAAATCAATATACTTAGAAAGCTGTTCTACTAAATGTTCCATTTCTGCAGGTATCTTTTCCTCAGAAACTTTTACAGAAAGTATTGTTCTATTTTGAATATCAGCAATCTGACTAAGTATATCCTGTACTTTCTTTACTACTTCTTTATCAGGATTTTCCTTTAAGGCTTCTCCTAATGTAGGCATAGATACAAAAGCAGGGTGGAAGTCTCCGTGAATATCAGGCAGAAGAATCATTAAACCTCCTCTAGAAGCTGCTAGAGTTTCAGGCTTAACTAGTACTTTACCATTTACAACCTTATCATTTACAACTAAAGCATTATTGGTTATTACACCAAGTCTAGCATTAGTAGTATCAAAAGATATTGGAGCATACTCAGTAGTATACTTTATAATACCACCTGTAACAAGAGATACATCAAAGAATTCCTGCATATCTTCTGAAGCATCTTTCTTCTCAAGATATACTTCATTAATACCTTCGCCTCTCTTATTGTATAACTCAGTTACAGCTTCTCTGATAGCCTTATTAGCAGGTCTAGAATCATCATTAGTAAATAAGTCACCTATCTTCTGTAAAGAACCATCTTCAAGACGCTTGTACATAAATACAGTAGGTCTTTGTAGATAGGTAGAGTCTTTATCTGTTATAGCTTCAGCTTTCTTCTTTTCAAACTCTTCTTCTATACCAAATATGATTTCATCTCCTACTTTAACATTGCCTGAATTTAGGAATTCAAAAGTACCTGCATCCTTTAATTCAGTGTATGTAAGATTAGCCATTTGATAAGCATCAGGAGCTATACCAGTATTTTCTAAACCTTTAGTAGCTGGTACATATTCACTATGCTTATCATTATAGATGGTTTTGTTATGCTCAGAAGTAGCAGGAGCTATAGATTGAGTATCTGAATCTAATTCTACCTTTTCTGGAATAGGTTCATCCTTCAAATCCTTCTTAGAAGTTTTAGGCTTAGGTTCATCTTCTGGTTCTGGAGTATCAATATCTATTAATCCTTCTTCTGTTATAGCTTGAGTTGGTATAACTTCAGTAGTAACACTTTCTTGTGAAGCAGGATTCATAGGAGAAGCATCTCCTGGCTTAGGACCTGTGCTAGTTTGAGCTGCTTGTACTGGAGCCTTCTTTAGATATTCTAATCTATTCTCATACGATTGCTTTATGCTATTAACTATATGAACTATAGCTCCAGCTAAATCACTAACTTCAGATGAATCAAGATTATATTTCTGTTGCATTTCAGATAGGAAATCTGTTACATCATCACTTATAATCTTACCTACATTGAAATCATTATATCTAGCTAGATATTCAGAGAAAGCATTAAATACACCCATAGCACCATTCTCAAGCATTTGCATTTGGATATTTTTACCCATAGCCTGGAATACTTGTGATTCAGCATAAGAAGCCCAGATTTCAGGTTTAGTTTCTCTAAGAATCTTACTTAACTTCTCCCACTTATAAAGGTCTCTTTCTCTTTGATATTCTGAACTGTATGCACCAGAATTTAATATGCCTAATAATTCCTTCATATCATTGAAGATACCATCATTAGCTTTACCTAAAGTTTCAGCGATTTCCTTTGATACTTCTGCTCTAGCTTCTTGGTTATATTTCTTTAATGCTTCTTCAATGAAACCACCTCGAGGGTCTTCCTCTGTATTAATAACATTCTGCACAGAAAGAAACGCATTTAAAGCATCTCTACCTTCTCTTGCTTCCTGATTATTAGGGTCTACCTGTAATTGATTATTGAAGATTAATTGAAGCTTTGCAATCGTTTTAGAAGAAAGGTTCTCAGGATTAACTTTAACTCCCTTTTCGAATACATTATCTAATTCGTTAAGAGCTTGTCTTTGGTTGTATAAATCTTTAATTTGTTTTTGTAACTCAAAGTCTCTCTTTTGGAATTCCTCTAAATCCTCTATTGCGGAATTTTCATTCTGAGCTATCTTTAATTCAGCTATCTTATCATCAATAGATTTAATAGAATCCTTTACATTGAAAGCACTTTCAAGGTTATCTAAATGTTCCTTAGCTTTATTTGCAAAACTATCTCTTAAAGCATACATAAAGGTTAATGTAGATTTCTGTTCTTTTGTGAAATCATAACCTTCATATCTCTCATCAACAAGTTTCTTTGCAACATCAAATGAATCCCAGAGTCTATTTAGCTTCTCTTGATTAGCTTTCATTATCTCTCTAACCTTAGCTAAATCTTCTGGTGATTCATTTAATTTTCTACCATTTTCAGTAAAACCTCCTGTATAGAATTCTCTATTATTCACTGAGTCAAATTCCTTAGTAGAACTTGATTCAACTAAACTAGATAAATGTTCATCAGTAAGGTTATCAATACTCTGATTTAATGCCGAGAAAGCTTCCTTAGTTTTACCTAATTGAACTGCGGCATTCATAAAGCTGTAGAGAGATAACATATCAGCATCTTCTGATTCATTTACCTTACCTTGGCTTCTAAGATTTGCAGCTAAATTACCTAAACCTTCTGAAGCAAATAACTGTCTATATGCTTCTTGGAATTTCTCTCTTTTTGCAGAATCTGTTATTTGAGTATATTCATCAACATAAGAGTTATAGGCATTATCCTCTCTGGTCATTCCCTTCCACTGTTCTATCAAGTTATGCTTGATTGGGAACCCCATCTTCTTACCTGTATTGGGGTCTACCTTCCTATTCGTATTAGGTGATATACCAATAAGGGTAGATAGAGCCGCAATAGCACCTTGTTGTAGAGCTTCGGTAGAGATTAATCCTTTAGCACCTTCAGCGAATGCATTAGTAACACCTTGCCATTTCTCAACCTTATCATAATCATATTGAGCCTTTATGTATTGGTCAATAAGATTCTCTGTGTAAGCTTGAGAAGCTTGAGCAAGTGCTTCCTGACCCATTTCCTGTAGAGCTTCATTGGCAGGAACCTTTAAGGTTTCAAATACTTTTCTACCTAAAGCTTTAGCACCAGCTCTCTTGGTTAGACCCTTGACAGACTCTGCTATCTCTTTCTCAAGTGCTTCACCAGTTAAGTTTTTAGCTGTAGAAGTGAGTGTATTCTTTAATGTATTGTTAGCTACTTTACCTAAAGTTTTATCACCAAATATCTTACTAGATATACCACGAGTTAAAGATTTGCTATAGCTACCTACATTACCAAGGAAGTTAGCCATAATGGTATTAGCTCCTGATAAGAGAATAGCTTCAGTAGCAAATAAAGCACCTACGCTTTCATCAGAGTATTTCTTATAAGCATCAGTAACCTTGCTAATCAAATCATCTTTAGCTGCATCTATAGTATCAGCTTGTTGTCTAATATTAGCATCATTGAATAGCTGTTCAACTAATAGTTGTCTAGCTTCAGCCTTTCTTTCATTAGGATTTCTAGGGTCATTTGGGTCTATTAAACCTGCAGCTCTAGCTTGTCTTTCGTATTCATCGTATCTAGCATCAAAATCCTTCAGATAAGGTGAAAGCATATCTTCTTTAGCTTGGATTGAATCTAGATAAGTTTGATAGTTCTTATCGTCTCTTAATCTATTAATCTCAGCTCTATTGGAGTTAGCTTCCATTTGTGCTTCTTGAACACCTGTAAGAATACCAGTTATGACAGGCGGTATACCCATCATAGAAAGCATTATGTGAGGAACAGTATGACCCATCTGAGCTACAGCATCCATAACCATACCTACACCAAAAGGAGCAATAGAACCCTGCTCTTCTCTGGTCTTATGTATTCTTAAAGCTTCATTAGTACTTTCAGCCATTTTATTAACAGCGTCAAGCCAGAAGTTTTCTTCTGCTGTGAAGTTATTTAATATACTCCAACCATCTCTCTTTTGAGTTTCACCTGTGAGATAACCACCTGTTAAATCCCAAGCTGTTTTACCTGCACCATAGATTAACCCTGCTATACCTGCAATATCAACTACAGCATTATTAATCAAACCCCCAACACCTTTAGCTATCTTTTCGAATATACCTTCTCTTCTAGCTTTGAAATCTTCGAGGTCTATATTATCTCTACTACCATAATCTAGTATAGCTTGATTATAATCAGCTAAAGGCATATCAGGTAAAGAAAAGTTTCTAGGCAGGAATGAATCTTCCTGCCTATACTTCTCTTCAAACTCTGGGTGAGCTATAGTAAAAAACTGTCTCTCACCAGTGTCCTTTGCTTTTTGTGCTATACTCTTTAAAGGTGTTAAACCCTTTTGTGCTGGGTCTGTCTTTAATTGAGCCATATATTATTGAGTTAAATCTACTTGAGTTTGACCAAAGTCCATATTACCAACATCCTTAGCACCATAAGCAAATCCAGCTATCTGTTTAACAGCTGCATCTAAGAATGCTTTATACTTATTAACACCAAATTCACTTCTATCTCTCTTTAGTTCCTTCATTCTAGCAAAGAATTGTTTTGTAGGTAAGGATTCCTTTTGAGGATTACCTGCAGCATCAAAGTAATTAACTTCAATATTTCGTGAAGTGGTTAGGTTTTCTATTGGCAATCTGAATTCTACTCTCTTTTCTTTATCATCTACCTTCTTTAAACCTGAGATAACAACCTTATTCTTTCTCAAGTCAAATCTCATACTTGGATTAGACATAGTCTTAAAGGTAACATCAGCATCTTCTTGACTTATACCTTCTGGTACATTGTTACCTCTAAGTAGATTAGGCTGTACTTGGTCTATAATATTCTTAACACCTTGTGGTGTGATACTAGCACCAGTCTCAGGATTTACTTTATAACCATATTGCATTACAGTAGCCCTGTCTCTAGAACTAAGCAATAATTTAGCATCTTCCTTGGACAACTTCTTGCCACTATCTATCTTATTGAATATTTGAATAATCTGCTGTTTTAGAATAGGGTCACTGTTATATAAAGCAGTCATAGCTTCATAAGTTTTATCACCCTTATTTGGTAGATAAGCCTGCTTATTATATTTACCTGAAACACCACCATCATCCTTAGAGAATGCCTTCATTAATACATTAGGATTAATGTTTATACCATTAGGTACATAAGTTGTAGGCTTAGAACTAGAAACATTAGTATCAGGTCTAGGTAATCCTGAAGCAAACGCATCCTTAAACTCTTGCGCCTCTTTTAAATAGTCTTCATCAATAGCTTCTCCTGGGTCTGTATTATTTATGTAAGATAAACCTGCTGTTGCTGTAGATGCATTTTGTTGCTGTGCCATAGCTGCTCTTAGAGCCATCATTTCCTTTTCCTTCTCTCCGTTATCTACAAGTTGATGTTGAGTAGGTCCTGTGAGATAAGGCATAGCTGACTTGAATGCACTATATAATCTGTTCTTACCATTACTATCTAACTTATCAGCATAACCATAAGTAGCAAGTTGGTCTTCAAACATAGCGTTAAGAAACTCTTGAGCAAACTGACCTCCCTTACTCTTAGTAATAAAGTCTATTACTTGGTCTGGAGTCATACCAGCTGTCTGTGAGAATAGGTCATAATATTTGGAGAACTTCTTTAGTGAGGGGCTATTGAATTCACCTCTAGCTAAAGCTTGGAAATTCTTAGCTGCTTCTTGATAGAATTGGTCTGCAGAAATATAAGAGTCTGTACCTAATGTGGGGTCATCTAAGAAATCATCAAATTCCTTTCTACCAAATACCCCAATCATCTTGGGGTCTTTATTTTTAACTAATACATCATTTTCCTGTCTTAGTTTGTATCTCTTTAAGGCATCATCTAAAGGAGTAAAAGTCTTACTGAAACCTATTCTTAAATCTCTAAGACTATTAACCATTTCTGGACTGAAGTTTCCTTTATTATCTAGTACACCTCTATCGGATAATTTGGTAGCCATATCTTGAACCTGTTGCATATAAGGTTCATATAACTCTTTATAAGCCCTTGACTCCTTGGGTAAGAAGCTTTCCATTACCGCCATCTTAGAAGCCATCTCTGCATTTGCAGCCATAAGCGTGTCGTGCTTTTGCTGCAAATACATCAATGGTTTCATCATTTCATCGAATGTGTATGGGGTAAAACGGGCAGTAGTTACTACTCCATTTGCCATATACTATTTATTTTTATTGTATTTAATTCTATTATTCTCAATTTTATATTGAGTAAGAACATTAGCAAATCTTCTATCTTGCTCTTCTCTACCTAAGCTAGCCATAGTATCAACAAACATATTTCTATTAATACTTCTATTCTGAGCGTTAATAGTCTTTTCTTGTTCACGCATAGCTGCGGCTCTTTCAATACCAGACATTCTCGCAGAATTAATAGAGTGGTTGATTTGATAGTTATTGTTAATTTGCTGAGCATTAAACATATCTTTCTGTCTATCAAAGTCTGCAATTTGCCTTCTCTGCTGATAATTATAATCGTGAGCTTTAATCATCTCATTACCTATATTACCCATTAGGTTATTATCAGAAGCAAGTAAACCAGCTGTAGCAGTAGCTCTATTACCACCTGAATTATTGATTATAGCTTGTCTATTTGCAGCTCCTTGAGATTGTAATCTATTGATAGCATAATCAGTATCAAATGGTTTGTACTCAAGGTTACCAGATATTAATTCAGGAGCAACATTTCTAAACGTTCTTCTATACTCATTCTCTAAATTATTGGCTGTAGTAAAGTCGTCGTAATTTGTAGCACCAATTAAGTCAGTGAAAGCATTTATACCAGCATTTACTACAGGAGCATAACGAAGATTTGCTGCATCAAAGTTACCAAATTTATTCCATATATTCGAGAATATACCACCTTTACTAGGAGAACCTAAATTAGGATTTAATCCAGCTGTTTGAGGTGTAGAACTTTGTATCCCTGTAGTAGGAATTTGCAGTTCATTATTTGGAATATCATATGGAATAAGAGTATTATCTCTAGCACTTGCAATCTGACCTGCATTCCATAAAGGTCTGGCATATTCAGGTTCTGTTTTCACAGGAGCTTGTGAAGCGCCTCTTGTTCTAACAGCTCTACCTGAAGATTTTGTAGCACTGTTTTTACCGTAATACTTATAGTAATCTTCTGGATTTAGTATATAAGTGTGTGGGGCTTCTCTAGTTGCTTCTACAGTATCTGATAGAGGAGTGTTATTTTCTTTTATAGGTTTACCCTCATAAATACCTTTCAATCTCTTATAAGCTTCAGGATAATCTTTTGCGAATTGGTCACCTACAGTCCATTTACCAAAAGGAACATCAGCCCAGAATTGTCTTCTAAACTTGTTATCAAGATTAAACCTCTTTGCAAACTCATCTAAGGTTAAACCCTCAGGAAGGTCTACACCTATATAAGTACCATCTTCATTATACCATTTATAGATTTTGGTTTTACCATCTTTATGGAATGAGGGATCTTCTTTATATCTTCTATAAACCTCTTCTATAGGCACACCACCTAGTTCATCATAATAACCACCTTTAGTACCAAAGCCGTATCCTTGAGGGAATAGGTTAGGATTATGTCTACTTTTCTTTCTACCACCTTCCGCAAATAATTCTTCACCACCTTCTGGCATTAATTCCATATTACCACCTTGTTCTGGTACTAAACCTAAAGACTGAGTTGCTTGTGCTATAATATTCTCCTTTGCTTTTTCTCTTAATCTCTTGGTACTTTCCTGAGCTGACTTAAGCTTCTCTATATTCTGGTCGTAATACTTTTTCATTATCTCATCATTAGGTCTCTTATCAAGCTTTTTCTTTAAATCTTTTGCTATATCAGCATAAGATAATTCCCCTTTCTGAGGGAGACCTAAAACCTTTAGTATAGATTTATCAGGTTTGATTCTATTGGAGAATACATAATCACCAACTTTAACCTCACCTTCTTCAGCCTTCATTGGTTCTTGAGTCTCTGGGTTTACACCAAACTGAACACCATTATTTGGATTCTCTTCGTGTGTACCTCCAGCATTGAATTCAGTATAACCACCTTCAGCAAATTCTACATTCATATTATGCAAATCTGTAATCTTATTTAGCTTATCCCATTCTATTAATGGTCTCACTGCTTCAGCTTTTCTTGCAGCTTGTTCTTGAGCAGCTTGTTGTTCTATCATAAACTGGTTACCATTCTCTATGAGATTGTATTTAGCTGCATCCATACCGAAGTCTCTATAAGGTACTCCGTTCTGTTGCATAACCTTACCAGTATAAGGATTCTTATATTCCCCGAATCTAGCCATATTACCTAAAGACTGCCAAGCTTTTCTAATACCTTTACCAGTCTTAGGGTCATTAACACCTAGAGAATAATTGTATAAAGCTTCAGCTAAAGCATCTGTATTACCTGATTGTAAGGCTGTATGTAGATTCTTAAACTTCTTCACATTACCAAAACCTACTGCATAATCTAAAGCCATTAAAGCATCCTGTTGATGTTGTGGTAATTTATGGAAGTTAGGTAATGAGGAAACCTCCTTAATTCTCTTAGCTAGTTCTTTCTCTAATTGTTTGTCAGCTTCTTCTCTGGACATTTCTTTGCCAGAGTTAAGATAATAGTTTATCAAATCCTTATCAGTAAAACCATAACCTATAGTAGCAACAGAGTTACTAGCTACTCTATTATTAGAGTCCCATCTTCTCTTAGCACCTCCTCTATCATCATAGACATAAGGTACAAAAGCTTCTTTAGATTTAATGTATTCTCGTAAAGATACCGAGGGAGTATACCCCCCATCAGCGTAGAAAGAGGAAGCTAACCTATTATCATTAGCCGTATCGATGTTCTCCACACTATTAATAAAGTTATCTTGTACGGCTTTATTAGATTTGGTTATTTGTTCATTCATAGCATTGAGTTTTCTCTTTGCTTTCTTAGCACCAAATATACCACCAATAACACCACCAAGTAAACCTATCCCAGCACCTATACCTGCACCTAATGGTCCAAACATTGCACCACCACTAGCACCAGCTAATGCTCCTTGAGTAGCACCTTTAAACATTGAATTACCATCCTTTATATCAGACATTGAAGCATAATTTAAAGGATTATCCATTGTCCAAGAGTGAAGTAAAGTATTATAGTCATTATAGTCTAAAATACCAGCAGTTCTGTTATCAATGCTAGACTGCAGGGATGAAGTATCCTTCATTCCCTGAGCCACATTGAATCCATTTATAACACCACCTACACCATTGATAATAGAGCTAGCACCATTCAATAAATTACCAGCAGATAATGCACCAGCTTTTGTTGCTGATTCACCAATGTTGGTATATTTTGTATCTGGTATTACAGTAGTGCTAGGTAATTCTCCTGGCAATTTATACATACCAGCAGGTTTAGGTATTTCAAATAGACCATATCCACCATTATTAATATAGTCTATATATGGATTTTTCTTTGCCATTATTCAAAGTATTTAATCTTAAAACTCTTAATCAAGTTATTCGTCTTTTTATCACATAAACCTTTAAGCTTCACTTTAACCCAAGGGCTTCTGATTCTATCTATTCTATTCTTTCTATCTCTAGGTAGTAGCGTATTATAGAACCTGAATTTCTTGATAGTAGCTTTTGGTTTATAAGTACTCTTCATTCCTTCTACACTACCATACTGATAATTGTTATAGATTTCAAGAGAATCAAAAGGTATTAAATCTTTCTCTTCTGTATCTTCATCAAATACAAATTCAGCATTGGTAAATATTCTATCTACAGGATTCAAACTTGGGTTTACTTTATATTCAATTTCCCAAGGTAAGAAGTTATTAAATCTTGTAGGATTTATTGAGTTAGGAATGACAATAACATCTCTGTTAAAATACGAATAAATAAACGAACCTGTAGTATATGTAAAGTAAGAATAAGGGTAAGTATAGAATGACTCAAAAGTACCTAACCCTTCATTATATACTAACTGACCATTCCCACTATTAAAGAATACTCTGTGGTCTATAGAATACATACTACTAAAATGCCTAGCTTCTTTGAAGAAAGGAATAAGCAAGGAAGACATACCATTGATTACACCTAATGGTTGTAAACCTTGGCTGTATTGATACAGCTCTTTCTGTTCTTCTGAATAGAAGTATAGGTAATCTAGTGATTTAATTATAGAGCCTTTAGAGCTACTACCAATAGAATCAGAAATATACTTATAACCATCAACCTTATAACCATTGGTAATCTCAATAGGAACACCATCAGAAACAGGTATTTGAACTCTAGAGTTAAATGGTATAACACCAAACCCTCTATCTTGTATAAATAACACGTTATCTCTGAAGGTTATAAGCTTAGTTAATTCTCCGTGAGAACCATCTAAATCTATAGTAGAAGCAAGAGAATAATGGGTAAAGGTATCTATAGGTTCTCCATTAGATTTAGCTTTAGACCACGTTACTTGATTTGGGAAGCTATTTTGTAACTTCCAATCTTCTAGTTTACGATAGATTAAGAAATTATCTTTTTGTGAATATACATCATTGAATTTATTGAAGTTTGTTTCATTGATATTCTGGAATCTGTATATATCTAAATTCTTATCATATCTACCATAAACATTCACTCTTGTTTCTAATGCTACAGATAATGCTTCAGTTACCTGATTATAGTCTGTATCCTTATAAGGAATAGTCTTCAAACAATCATATACTTGGAAATAAGTATCACCCCCATATAACGGTATTTCCAATGAACCACTATCATCTAATAAATAAGCATCAGAAGCTACAGTCCAAGCTAGGTCATTATATTGGTGAGTTTTATTTTTATTTATAATATCAGCTATAAATAATACAGTTTCGTTAGAGTTAATACCAGATATATGATAGTTAGCATCTTTACTAGTAACTATTGTATCTGCAGGTATTGTAGCCTCATCATTGTATTTACTAACTAAATACTTATTTACTCTACCTATTAAATCTCTAGTATCAAACCAGGTTATACCATAGATTATAACTATTCTTTCAGAGCTTGTATTTTCATTCTCTACATTAACTGCTAATGTGTCAGGTCTGTTATCAGTATCAAAGACATTATTTGATAAAGGTTTTTCTACTCTACCTATTCCATTTAATGCAGATTTTACAGCGTCTAATAGATGTTTCTTCAAGAACTTATTAGTATATCTATCTACTGAATTTAGGTATATATCTAATACATACTGAACCTTAATAGTACTACCACCAAATATAAAGGAGTATGGTATATCATCATTTCTTATGAAGACATTTCTCTCCATAAACTTAGTGAATAACTCACCCATAGTATTAACATCTATGTGAGTCTTTTGGTCTGAGTATTTAATTCTTTTACTAGGGTCTGTATGAGCATAACCTAATATATCGGTATTAGATAGAGAATTAATCTTAGCTACCATATGAGGAAGAGACTTGTAAGTTACTGGAACACCTTTAGTGTTATAGTAATCTTTTCCTTCTCTTCTATATACAGGCAATGTAAGAACGTCCCCTCTAGTAACAGCTTCATCAAATCTTGTCTTAGGTACGTAATAGTTACCTACAGAAACAAAATCTTTTATATCATTTGTTACTACTGTATTTACAGTTCCTTGATAGAATTTATCTCCAATCTTATATAGCTTTTCATCAACAGATTCAGTTTTAATTAAATCAGTTAAAGTGCCTGATATATTCACATCGTAGGTAGTTCTACTTCTCTTATAGTTATATAAGGTTTTAGTCTTTAGAAGATTCTTATCAGATTTCTTACTATAACCTTCAATATTACCCACTCTATTAAATGCTGAGCCTATGGAGTATAATGGATTAAATTCTACTGTTAGACCTGTAGGGAATGAGCTTAAAGCATAAGGATAACCTATAGTAAAATCACCCTTAGTAGTTTCAAATGTATCTATATCAGTTAATCTGGTATCATAACCAAAGAATCCTTCATTGATTCTACATAGACCTACTAGCTCAATTCCTTTAGCGTTATCAGTAGTTACAATCTCATCAATCTCGGGAGTATTTATTGTAACTATAGACCTATCAATACCGAATAGGTGAGTTAGATTAGAACCTCTAAAATCCTCGTAGTTAGATAAATCTATATTGGGGTTATCAATGAATAACTCTAACTCAGGAGTGAGGAAACTCTTCTTATCCTGAGTCCACATTCCAACAGGTCTACCGTGTTCAAAAGGAATACCTTTATCACCTTGGGATTCAGGTCTGAAAAACCAAGAAGCTTGTACATAAGGTGAGTTAGTTAATCTATCTCTTAGATTGAATACTGTAGGATTTAAAACACCTTGAGTTATAACTCTTCTTTCACTACCTTCAGGATAATGAATAAGTACTCTAGCTGCCTTTATATTTTCATCCTTATTAGTATCAAATCTTAATGAGTAAACCTGAGCTTCAACTTTATCACCTTTTACTTCTGGTTTTACATTAGGAGTGATTGTGGTAATATCTGAATAACCAACAGGCTTACCCCAAGCATTTAACCACTGAATAATTACTGGGTATTCTTCATTATTCTTAAGGAATGTAATATCTCTTTGTGATAAGTCCAGCTGTTCTCTTCTACTTATAGGTATAGTTACCTTTGAATGCTTGTTTACAGTAATCTTGGTTTTATCATATTTGATAGTAGGAACCTGATAGTTACCCAAGAACATTGTATTATCCTTTACTGTAATAGTTTTAGGTATGAAAAACTCAGCTCCTAAGTATAAAAGAATATCAGGGTCTGTCGCAATAACACCTCTATTATTATCAGTATATTCTACTCTACCATTAACAACCTCAAGGTCTTTAACTATATAAGCACTTGGTGTGGTATCTTTTGATGTTCTATGTAATGAGTAAATTCTTACATTATCATACTCAAGATTAGTTAGAGTTATATCGAATACGTTAGTACAAGTTTCTTCAGGTGAACCAGCTCTCTTATCTACTGGAGTAGAATAATAAATTGAAGAGCTTTTGAATATAGATGATTCCTTACCGAACTTATCAAAGTAAGTAAAGAAGTACTGAACTGTACCTGAATGGAATGAGCCATCTGCAAATCTCTTATCTATTGTTAGATTTTCTCTATAATGCAGGGTATGGTTAATGTCAAATATTGTATCGTCCTTACCTAAATAATCCTTATCCCAATCTACTTGTATAACTCTTAATGGATTCCTACCATCCACCCAGTATACTTTAGAAAGAGAATTAGCTTCTTTATAATATACCCCTTCAATATAACCATCCCTTTCAAGATTAAGGTTACCTTCAAAGACTAGTTTTACTTCTCTTTTTCTTACTAGGTATATCCTATCTTTTATATCTGTAGTAAACAATAACCCCATATCCTCAAAAGGGATTAACCCAATGATAGCTCCCTGAATCTGTGTTTCAGAAATATCATAAGTTAATCCTACATCTGTAACCAACATATTGTTGGTTGAACTTTGAGTTATCTGTACATTAGTATTTCGGAATGAAAACTCAGACTCAGATTTTGATATATCTAAGTCTGGTTTCATACCTTTAATATTAAATGCTATTTCCTTTGGCTTCATTCTAAATTAACCTTTTTAAAGTTGTTGGAATGATGATAGTCCGAGTACCCGTGAATAATCCTACGAATAGTCTCCATTTGGTCAATGGTAGGTACTTTCTTTCTAGTAGTGTAATTCTTAACAGCCCAGCAGTATTCCTGTTGAGCATTTTGAAGAATAGATGGATGAAGCTTACCTAAATCAAATAGTACTGTTAAAGCTTGTTGTTTAACATAGGTTTCTAGTACTCTTAGGAATGCTGGGTCATCAGATATTTTAGGGTAACCATCTTCATCTACAGGAATAGTAGTATAAAGAACTTCCACATCATTATTCTCCGTACCCAAAATAAGTACATTGTTTTGTACTTTATATGTTAGGGAATTTCTATCATCGTTATATCTATTTGAAGAGGATATATAAGCTCGTTTACTTTTAGCATCTCTTACAGCTTGTACACTAACTGTATTTTCTGGTAATAACACTCTGTAATCTTTTGCTTCAAATACACCACAATTTTCTTCATATAATTCTGGTGTACCTACAACCCCTATACACTCTACCACATAATCTAAAATATATTCCTCATTTAAATCTGATAGTAGAGGGTGTCGTAGTAATTTATCTATTAATGTTTTTACGGGTACTAACATATTCTAAAGCATCAAAATTTTCATCTGTAGTAGCTAATTCATATATACGTTTATTTACTGAAGTAGTAAACCTAAATCTCCATTTATTTTTAACGTGAGAGCTACTAGTTTTTTTGATTAATAATATCTTGAAAACAGTCTTATATTCTGAATAGACTTTAACACCTAATCTCCTAGTCTCTTTCCAGTTTATAGGAGGTAAACCAACAAGCTTATCTCCTATAAATCTAGGCTTCATTGTTTTCTTTCTCAGGGCTAATGTACCTATCTGATAAGGTAACCTGACATCTTCTCCTTTAAGGATTCTATCAGTAATCTCTTTATTTCTTTCTCTAACTATTCGGTGTATATCTGATTCGGAGATAAAAATACCTTCATCTTGTAACATCTGCCTAAGTCTCTTTCTATACAGAGCTTTAAGGGTTAGGGAGTTATTAATCCTTATCTTCATTAGACTTTCTGTTTCGATTATTTAAAGACCTTGCTATAGCTTGAGCTAAAGAATAAATATCAGGTAAATCATCTCTACCATTGTTGATACCATCCATAGGTCTGTAAGCAGCTTGCATTATATCATTTAATACAGCTTGAATTAAACTTACTATCAAACCTTGTTCTATGATGAATGGTGAATCCATTGGGTCTTGATAGCATTGGTTGTTGTTATCTGAGTTATTACAATTCATTTCTGCTGGTATCTCATCAACAAAAACACCTGATAATTCTATCTTCTTTAAGTATTGTAATTGACTGTTTTTCGATTTAATGTAAAGTTCTTTATTTGGCATTATGGTAAAGTACTTCATTCTCTTACCAAACTTACCTGAGCCTGCATATTTAAACCTAGTGTTCTCTATTCTTTCTAGTCTATCCATACCAGCATAAGCTGTTATATTACCTAAGTAATTCGGGATAGTTCTAGTACTCTTTAGAATAACCTCATCACAATCACTTTCTTTAACTAAATCAATACAAATAGTTTGGAAGTTCGCTAGGTCTATTTTTGATAGGTCTTTAGCATACTTCTGGCTTAATAGGTAACCTTTATATTTATTTAGTAGAAAGCTTATATGATTTTCGTTAAGAGAGAAGTCATCAGAAGTACCCTTAACTAGGTCTAAAATCAAATATATAATTTCTCTATAAGTAGTCATAATTATAAAATTAAAATCCTATATACAAAAGTAATGTTTTTTTACTTCATATACAGGATTTTAAGTTTGAACTAATCTAATGCAACTCGCACGTTTTTACCGTGGTCTACTCGTATTACACCATCTTCAGAAGACCTAGCTTTTAATCTAGATTCAATTGGATTATCATTAACAAATTGTCTGTATGATGGGTAAGGAATTAAGCAGTCTCCGAAGATGTTTTCAAGGTATTTATATATAGCTTTATAGTCTTCCGAATTCATAAAAATATCACATAACATTTCCTGAATATGAGTAAGAATTAACATCTTCCTTTGTGTTTGTAATGAGGTGCTTCCAGTAGAATAAAGTTGCTTGAAGTAATTATCTATTACCTCTAAAACAAAGTTATTATCCATTGCAACCACATTTCTTTTTAAAGTTTACACTGCCTTTCTTATCTCTAAGTAAGTCAAAATACTCTTCAGCTTTAGTCATATTACCACATTGTAATGCTAGGTCTAAAGCTTTCTTTTTTAGGATAAAGTCTACAAATCCCATATTAATGTCTTTGCTATCTTTAATATAGTTCATAGACTTATCGTATAAATCTTTGGCGTAATAAGTATAAGCGGTATCTACTTTATTATCCATAGAACAAGGAGTACTAGGGTCTGGAATACCATCAACCTCTACCTCAATTATAAATAGATAATCATATAGATTGGGAATACCTAAATCTTTAGCCTTAAGTTCTAGCCTCACTCTTTTCCTTTTTAAAGTGGTCACATCATTCTTATCTACCACTTCGTTTTCTTTAGGTAAAACACCATAAAAAGCTTGACAGAAAGAATCTAAAACTTCAGGAACTTTAGTTACGTTGTACTCATACTTATATTCTCCCTTTATATCAGATACTCTAATGCTTTTTATAAACATATCCTTATAATAGCAAATATCTTCTATAGAAGTATCTATTATAAGCTTCTCTGGTTTAACCAATAATTCATTAAAAACAACCATAACCTCTAAATTAAAAATAGGGAGAAGAACAATTAAGTCTTCCCCCTATTATATTATTGAAACTTATCTTAGCATTCCTCAAGAGAAGGACCCTTCTTAGGAGCAGTAGGACTAACAATAGTAGTTTCCTTAGCACCCTTAAGCTTTTCTAGTAGTGTTTCAAGTTCTGCTTTCTTACCTGCAATAGTAATATCCTTCTCAGACTTATAAGAAGTATTACCACTGTCAATGTGGGAATAGTGAATATCAAGAACATCATATTCCTGATTTTCATCAGCAACACCTAAAGAAGCACTTAGATAGCTAGAGCAAGAAGGATAAAGATTACCTCTAACACCAAGGTAGAAGTACTCATCGTCCTTAACTAAAATACCGTTACCTACATAGTTATCAGCATTGGTATAATCAAGAGGAGCATTAACTATCTTAGGTCCAGAACCTTCAGTAACAAATGAATCAACATCTAAAGAGATTCTACGAACTCTATTGAATTCATTCCAAGGTTCAGGCTTGTTCTCAATTATAACGATGGACTGAGGAGTGATACTTGAATTTGCAAGAGAAGCTAAAAATGTTTCTGTTTTATAGCTAGCCTTAACTTCTGTTAGAGTACCTAGATTTGTAGGGTCATCAGAAGCAGTAACGAAGATTTTAACAGAATTGAAAAGAGTCTTTTCAGCACCCCTAGCTAGGTGAATAGCTACTTCTGCTACCTTATCTGGAGTTACCATACCAGCACCATCATCTTCATAATGAGCTATAACCTGTAGAGGGTCAGATTCATTAAGATTCTTTATACCAGAAACCTTAAGATTAATGCTGAACTTCTGCTTGTGACCACCCTTAGGTAGAATTACCATCTTACCAGCAAGCTTAATTCTAAGGTCTTCCTTCTTAGATAGATTGATATATTCAATATTGCTAATAGGAATAAGGTCTGAACGAGTTACCCCACCGTGACCTCTATATTCAAAGTAGAGGTGATTCTTGGAGTCATTTACGAAAGCCTTCATCTCACCTAAGTCACCCTTAGTATCTAGGTGCTTATCGGCAGTGAAGCCGTCTGCTATTTCAAATTTGTTAGCCACATAGTAGTGTCTAACCTGTCTTGAAGTTTGTCCCATATTATTGTATTATATTTTTTAATTTAACCACACTTGTTTTGCTAGAATAACTGCTCTACTTAGTATATTTCTGTGTAACGATTCGTGTAATTCACATTCTTGAGGTGTACTATAACCTACCACAGGAAGTTCAGAGTCTTCTAATACAATAGGTCTAGGACATCTAATATACCTTATAAAGTATTTGTCTGAAGTATTTATGTTCTTATCTGTAATAACCTCAATTAAATTTTGACCTACATTTAATCTCAAGGCTTGCTTAGAAGGACCTGTAAAAGGATTCCTTAGTAGCTTTAAGATTTTATCGTGTGTTGTAGGTAATACTTGAATCATTAAATCTGGGCAACCATCTACCTTTTTAAGTATATGTTCGTACAGAATATGTAATAAGTTTTCTGGCAATTCATATAAAATAGATGATGAACTAATAGTAGGAATACTAGATGAAGACCTGCTTAAATACTTTTCAGCAGTAAGCTTTGATAACTGTTCTTTCAGTAACTCAGTATCTTCTATTCCTTCAATTTTATTACCTTGAACTATATCCAGTATTAAAGCTTCCTGAGCCTGAGTAAGAAAAACACTCTTTTCATACTCAGTAACTCCAGGAGCTTCATTGCTATTAATGTTATTATACAGAATATCGAACTCTCTACTAAAATCTATTAGATTCATTAATTCTATCTATTTCTGCTTCTAACTTAAACTTGAGTTCACTATTCTCTGGCTTGGATAGGAAAATAGCAGCGTTTGTAATATCAGGGTCTTGACCCTTTGGAGCTAGAGGTGTGCCATCAGACTTGAGATAATAGAAACCACCTCTGTTGCTAAGAAGTTTAGCTTCATGAGCCTTTCTTACTAATACCTTATATATTAGGTATTCATCTTCTGCAACATCTATGAATCTCTTAGCGTCCTTCTGAATAAGTTCATTTAGACGAGACTGGATAAACTCAATAGTAGTATTACTATCAATGTTTGCAGTAGTAAGTATAGAAAGAATAGTCTTAAGTACTTCCTTATTGTCAAAGTTCTTATCAAGTAATCTGTAAGCCTTGGTGACAAGAGAAATCTTTCTAGCTTCTACCTTTGTTGATTCCTGTTCATCTTCAATTATAAATTCATATTCAGACTTAGGATTTCTTTCGAATTCAGCTCTAGAAGGACAAACCTTACTCTTATTGGCTAAGAGAACCTTGTACTTAATATAGTCCTCTGGATTATCGAGCTTCAACCTAATACCTTCTGTGGTAAGCACGATTTTATAATTGTCCCAATAATTGTTTTCCTTCTTGAATACCGAAAGAGCATTGTTAGGAAGACCCATTATATATTCAAGGTAATCCTTTTCATCCTTAGTTAATACATTCACATAATGACCATTCTTTAGGAGAGGTACACAGAGATGAATATAAGCATTTGCAGACTTACCACCATATAGAATGTGATTCTTGTTTTTTACTAGTGGTGTTTCTCTCTTTATAAATGAAACCTTTATTGTCTGATTGCTAAGACAGTTCTTAAGCTTAGGTACATTGCTACCATAAATTGTCTGTCTATTCTCTGTGTACATTTCGTTAGTATCCTCATCAATCACGGGTACTACATCCTCCATTATATCATTATCAATCGAATCCAATTGTGCCATTTTCTTTGCCATAGTTCTTCTCAATTTTTATATATTATTATTCTAAAATAGATGGGATAAATGATACAGCTCTAGTTGGGTCATAAACAATAACACCAACATCTGCCATTCTGTGGATAGAAGCCGAGTCTTCATCGTGAGCAGACTGGATATAACCATTGACAGAATTGAACGAAGCTGTAACAGCAGCCCAAGGATTTCTAACACCGATAACTAAAGAACGAACTTCATCCTGTCCTTCAACTACAACCTTATTAATGTTAGAATCTTCGTGCGAACCTAAATCGAAAATATCATAACGATAAGAGAAAGCATAACCACCATTTGGGTGAGTAATCTTATTTCTCTTGTCATCGTCGTACATCTTGTCTACTTCAACCTTAAGTACGATACCATTAGGAGCGCGGAATTCAGTGAATTGGAAACCAGCAGCTAAGCTGTTCATATGCATCTTAGACTGAACCTTAGAGATAACTGCAGGGTTGTTGTTAGTTAGAACAGTCCAACCAGAAGTAGTATCAAGTACAGCCTTGTGGAATTGAAGCGCACCAAATTCACCAGTCTTCATAACGAAGATTCTGTTATTAAGTTCCTTCTTATTTAGAGAAAGAGAAATAAGAGCTTCTTCTAACATCTCAAGAGAGAACTTGGAGTAGTAAACAGTGTTACCATAAGAAAGCTGTTCGAAGAGACCAGCACCTACCTTGATAGGATTACCAGACTTACCGAAGTCAGTGTATTCACCATTTGCATTTCTGTTAGAAGTAGAGAATGCCATAGCGTTGTTCTTATATTCCTTGAACTTACGCTCTACTGCCCATTCTTCACGGTCCATCCACATATTGAATCTCTTGTTACCATTTGCAGGAGTAGAGATAACATAAGGAGTAGGCATCTTAACATTCTTCTTGTTACCAGCAACCTTGTGGTAAATTCTGACAGTAGTGAACTCATTTCTCATCGAGATAGGAGTAGAATGAGAAACACCACCAACCTTACGAGAAAGTTCTCTTTCAACAGGAGCATAAGCATACGAGAACTTTTCACCAGCTAGAAGACGTTCAGCAGGAATACCATCGTTACGACCATTCATAAGAGTTACTTTATAAACAGCAAGGGAACCTTCAAAACGAGGGTCAGCAAGAACACGCATTGGATAGGTTTCGTTTAAGTTACCCCAAAGTACTTCACCATCGTGGAACATATCTTCTTCAAATACTAGGTAGAAAGGAGCACCATTACGACCTACATTACCATAAGTAGAGTCAATCACGCTACCATCTTCATCTCTAGCTTCACGGAGAGGAATATTACGTCTTTCTTCACCTTCTAAATCCCAAGTGTATTCATCTTCTGAGGGGATTTGTTTTACAGGGAAAGCGTTAAGGAAGTCTTCAAGAGTGCTACCATAACGACTGATTAAGGCTTCATTGATACGAAGACCAAGCTTAGCAGGAGTCTTGATACCAGCAGAAGTTAAATGTCTGTCAGTAGTTAAGCCAGACCAGGACTTCATTGCGCCTACAAAATAAGCATTTCTGTTTGTATTCATATTATAAAGTTATTTTTGTTGATTTACCTTTACTATTCTTTCCAACATATTGTAGACCACCTCTAGAGCTAGGGGAAATCTTTCCTTCTAATTCTGCAAGCTTAGACTTAACCTGCTTGTTGGCGGCACCTTTAAATAATTTATCGAAATCTTTAAAACCATTGGTTAGGGTAAACGCAACACTTATACCTCTAAGGTAACGAGCTTCATCTTCTCTTTGAGCTTTCTGTAGAGCAGTTTCAAATTCTCCTGTTTCAGGGTTTCGGTATCTTGCATTAGTAGCATCTATAAAAGCTTGCTTTCCAATCTTCTCAGAAACGCCAATCTTTTCATAGAAATCTTTTTCTTCAAATACCTTTTGAATATTCTCAGCTCTTTCCTTTGTCTTACGGTCTTCTTCTTCCTTGAGTTTCTTTGCATTCTCTAGCTCATCCTTGAAAGCCTTATCATAGAATTCCAAGCTATCATTGTAAGCTTCAATTGCATCCTCAATATCATCACCTCTTTCAAAGGAACGTTCAACCTCTTTCAGTGCGCGTTCGTGGGACTTGCCCATACGAATATATTGGTTGTAGATAAGACGTTTTCTTATGTCTTCATTTTCCTCAGCCTTTAAATCATCTTCTGATAAAGATTCTAGGTATTGAATCGTTCTTTCGTATGAAGCAATCTTTGAAGGTTCTACATTATAATTTAATGCTTCTAGAACTCTCTTTTGCTGTTCATCTAAAAGTGATTCAATCTGCTTCTTAAAGAGACTCTTTAAATCATCAGGATTATCTACTTCCTTAATATCTTCTTCAGTTAAAGAAGATAAAACTCCGTCCTCTAACAAAGCGTTGGCAATGGAAGAGTAAAATTGAGAAGAACCTTCTTCGTCAGATTCGGGAGTTTCTTCTTCTGTATTTTGTTCTTCTTCATTATCACCTACGCTCTCTTGAGGTTCATTATCCTCATCGGTTTCTTCTAAAGAATCTAATTCGTCTATTTCAGAATCATCTTCGGATTCTTCGGGGCTTTCACCACCATTGTCGTCTATATCATCTAGCTCTATTTCGCCAGAATCAGGACCTTCTAAATTGTCCAGACTTTCAATCTCTTCTAATTCAAAATTAATATCCATTTTTTCTTCTCATTTAATTAATAAATTAATACTACAAATATACTGGAGAGACCTTATTTAAAAATCTAATTAAAGTTTTTGTAATTAACTGATTGTTATCGTTATAGTTTCACCTTTATTTTGTGCATCTTTTATACGTGCAGTTAGGTTATTCATATAGAATGTAGAGTTAGTAACTTTACCAACTGTTTTATTCTCCCCAACTATAATGCAACCAGATGAACTATTTTGGTCATTTCCATTATGTATTAATATACCTTCAAAGTAAGGAACATCAAGTAATCTTGGTAGCTCTCTTTTAAACTTTGGAGAATAGTTTACCACCACTTTGAAAGTACCATAAGGAATAGCGGTTTGATGCATAACCTTATTCAAACCATCATCAAATTTCCCATTCTTATTTATGTCTATAACTTTATCTTCTATTGTATCACAATAATAAGTACCATTGATGAAAAGTTTGCCGATAGTATAGTTAGGCTTTAGAGCTATTCTTTTTAACTCTAGTTTCATAATTCTTAGTAATTTTTTTGTTCATAGATTTCACTTCTACAGAAAGAGTATTTACAATCTTGTGTAAACCTAAAATAGTAGTCTTTAATTCAGAGTTCTCTATAGTTAAAGATTCTATTCTATCCTTTAAATTTTCATTCTCAAGAGTAAGTTTATCAATCTTGCTATTTAGAATATTTCTTTCTTCTCTGTTCTTTAAATTCTCTTGCTCTAAAGTATCATTCTTTAATTCGGAAGCTTGAAGGTCAGCGAGAATACCATCCTTAAGCTTAGTGTATGCAGCAAGTCCATCCTCCATATTCTTTATATAGTTGTTATCAACTTCTGCAGAATATTTCTTCTTCGTGAATATGTATGTTAGGAAAGAACCAACCGCTGTAGTGACAACGGTAACTAAACCGTTTAAAAGTATTTCATTCATTTTATTACCTCAATAAACTTATTCTGTGTTTCTTTGATGTAAGGATTCTTCTCTTTGATTTCAACTTCCACAACGACATCTCTCTTTTGGAACCATCTTATGAAAAAACATTTAGATGGTTTTCTCAGTATCTTTTTACTATGTACTATGATATGTTTCTCACTAGTGAAGCCTGGAGACACAACCACAGTATTCGGATATTGCAAAGATAAATCTAACTGATACCAAGAGTCTCTGATAACTGTATCTATCTTTAGGTCTTTTACAAAGATAGTATCACTCATTTGTATAGTGTCTACTCTTTGTGCTTGACTCTTAATATAGTAAAGAGCTTTAATCTCCTTCTCTTTTATCTTTAACTCCTTGGCTGTATTCAATAATTCATTAGCTATAGAATCATTGAGATATTTAAGCTCCTTTATAGAGAAAGACAATAATCTATTATTTGTAGTTATTGAATCTTTCTCTAGTAAGGACGCTTCATAGTTAGATATAAACCTATCTCTATCAGCTTCAGCAGACTTGAGTTTTTTATACAAGCCTACTGAAGTGATGAGTAACCCGACAAATAAAAAGATTATTGCTAATCTTATTTTTGTCATACTAAAGGTCTTTAATATAATATAAAGTATTTTCGTCTCTTTCTTCTAGTTCTTCTAGTTCAGCTTGTGTCATAATTCTAACACCAATGAGACTCTTAACCTTTTCTTCTAAAGCTTTAACCTTTTCTTCTAACTTAGACTTTTCTTCAACTTCATTAGAAGTTCTAATTTTTCTCCAGTTTTCTTCTTTCTTAAGCTCACAGCAAGTTATAGCATTTTTACCAATATATACATAGGTAACAAATTCCTTGTTTATATCGTCTACAACTGTTACATACAAACCTAAACGCCTAAAACCTTTAGGTACTCTACTCATTGTACAAGCAAAAGATTCTTCTTTTCTAAGCCATAGGTGATTAGTAAGGAACATTACTTCACTCAATCTCTTACCTGTGTATTCGTCTATAACGTTACTTAGTAGAGTTATAGGGTAAATGTTTCTTATTTCTTCTGAACCATCTTCATTCTTGAAGTACTTCTTAAGCTGGTGCTTCTCACTCTTTATAGCCATTTTCTTACCTGCAGGATGTCCATTCTGACATTGGCAACTGCAATTACAATCACAACTCATATTATATTATTAAAAGTTACCTGTTTCTACTATTCTAAATTCTGGAGTAATAAATTTCAAGGCTCTATAGAATTTATGTTTATCTAGCAACCTTAAATCATTGTTATATAATCTATATAACCCCACCTCTGGATTTGTTATATCTACAACAAACTCTATTTTAGTAGGAGAAACTTTATTACAAGTTATATAATATTCTTTCTCTACTATCATTTTACCAGATTTAGACTTTTCATAAATCTTTTGAAGTTTTGTTTTTTCGACAAACTCCATCATAAATTCATATATATTGGGGTCGAATTTAAAGTCCTTATAGAACTTTATATTCATATGATAAGGTTTACCTACAACATCAAATTTATTTCTAAAAGCTGTTTTATCTATATTCCTTTTATGATTAATAGCTTTGCTATAATCAATACCCTCCTCTAATTTTATATCTATACCACTAAAGTCTTTAGATGTATGAATTACAGCTATTGATTTTATATATTCATCATCTAACCTATCCGCTAATAAAGTATAATAACCTACTCTAGGATTGTCCTCTTTATTATCATGATTGATAGAAGTAAATTCTGATATAGTTACTTGTAAAACATCCCCATGGTTATTATCCCCTTTAACTTGTGTAAAATTATTTACGGATTTTAATATTTTATATCTAAAACCATTGTCCTCTTTAAACAATAACTGAGGTAAACGTAAACCACCTTTAAAGTCTATTGGAACAGAAGTTCTAACAACTTCAAATGTAGGTTCATCGCTGTAAGATATTTCACCTTTCCAAACTCTCTTACCTACATTAGTAGTATGACCATCTTTATAAACCAAATAAGGTCTTACATTTACATCTAAGTCTAAAGGATTATCAACTTTTGAATGTTCTATATTATCTAATGTTATAGATTTATTATATTTATCTCTATTTATCCAAGCAACCCACCCTTCTTTTTGTTTCCTTAAACCTTCTTTATTTGGTGAAAATATCTTATCAACAAACTCTGTGGCGGATATAGGGTTCTCCTCTTTACCGATATATATCTTCATATTAGTATAATTAATAGGTAGGAGAGTTTTACCTCCCCTACCTTGTTAATTTAATTATAGGTGATTAGTTGGATTTATAGTGATACCTATAATGGGTAATGATTCAGCCTTATGGAATACTATAAAGTTATACCTTGTACTTGAATCAGTATCTACCAAATAAATACTACCATCTATATTTGAATTATTATTATCAGTAATATTAAAAGGATAGTATTCCTTAGATATAGCGATAGTCATAGGTAATATAGTATCAAATTCATAAATTGTACCATTTTCGTTACTACCTGTAGAAGTAAGTTGCTTACCGCCCTGATAGACTCTTATAATTTCAACAAAGTTTTTAATACCTACTTTCTTCTTTTTGTTTTCACCAAATGATACAATTAGATTCTCAAGTTCTGGTACCCTAGAATCCTTAATAACAAAAGCTTTATTATCCCCTACAGTTTTATACTCAAGATTTAGATTTCTTCCATAACTGTCTTCATCAACACTAAAGTAATCTAGTTCACCTACATACTCTAAAGCTCTACTACCATCAGACTTCATTCTATAAACCTTAAGTGGTTTATCTGAGTCTAGATAGAATTCATATTCCCCTTCAATAAATGATTTAGTTAAATCTTGGTAACGAACACCTATAGTTCTAATTTTGGATTCCTTTATACCATTATCCTCTAAGAATCTAACTTTATAATCAGTATATTGACCCGCATTACCTGCACTAACTATATGACCTTCAACATCGTCTGGAGATATAATTATATCAGATAGATTTCTAGGAGGTGCTGGGGGGGTTACTGGATTAGTACCATAATCCTTAGAAGCGTTTCTAGCTATATGACTATTATACTCTACAGTATAAGTCTGATTTAAGTTGGTATCAGGGTTTATAGCTACAGTAGACCACTTGTGGTTAGTAGCATTGAATGCGTATTTAAATACTTCACTCTTGTTACCAAAGATTGGGTTGTCAGAGAGGTTTTCTCTGTTACCATAAAGAACTACAGCAGAGGTTTGTTCTTGAACCTGTATAGCACCATTCTTCATAGAGCCATCAGTCATCTCATCACCAAAGTATAGAATACCTGTATGATTCTTTATCTTTAGGTTATCAGAAGTTACACCGTCGTAAATAGCCTGTCTGTAGCTGAATACATTCCTAGTCTTGATAGCCTTTCTAGGACTGTAATCAGAATCAGCTTTTCTATTACCTATAGACATATAACTATAATCTATTATATCCCCATTAGGTTTTTGACCATTCCATATGTGCTTTATAACATTATAAGCATAAGGCTTCCCAGCATTACCATAATCTGAAAGACTATCTATACTAGTTTCATTTTCTGTAGCACCGTACTTTACAATATATTCATTTCTATAGGGTAATGCTTTAGAGGGTTCATAAGAACCATCTGACTTAAGCTTGCCTATATAAATACTATTGACTGTCCAATTATGATTTATTGTAGCACCCTTAGCCTTAATCTTATCTAAAGTTACTTCATCATAAGAGTTTCTATTGAAGCTTAAAGCATAATCATTTACAATAGTAGGACTTGTACTAAAATCTTTTTGAGGGTTTCTTGTAGCTACAAAATATTTTTTCTCTATTTGATTATCACCTTCTGGTCCCCCTCTATATTGCCAATAATGCTTTGTAACATTATAAGCATACTTATATGTAGCATTTCCTATAAGGCGTTCATATTGGAAATTAGTTTCATTCTCATTGTCACTATAAGATATATAACTATTTTCCTTATGTTCTAAAGGACGCCCTTTATAAGAACCATCTTCATACACACTACCAACATAGATGACGCCTGTGTAATTTTTAGCCTTTAGATTATCTTCTGTAGCTTCTTCTAAAACATTAGATTTATAAGATAAAACTTCTCTTCTATTAGTACGTAATCTATAATCAGAACTTGGATTTCTTCTTACAATCTTACTATATTCTACAATATTAGAACCTTTAACCCATTTAGCGTGTCTTGCGATATAACAATATCTATATTCCAAACTCTTATTTAAATTAAGTTTTGTTATATCGGTTTCATTTTCGGTTTTACCAAATCTTTCGGTATCCGCTAATTCTTCAGCTGGTACATCCTCTATATATTGGAAAGTACCATTAGACATGACATTACCAAGGTAAAGATTTTCTTCAGTATAATCTTTTTCTAAAGCTTTAGCTGAAGTTGCTTCGTCAAAACTAGTCTTAGAGAAGCTGAGAACATTAGGTCTAACTACTGTAACAGGAACAGAATAATCATTTGCTGACACTCTAGCCTCTATGAAACTAATAGTAGTAGAAGGAGTTGTATCCCAAGTTACAGTCTTAACATTATAAGCATACTTGTTAGAAGCGCTCCCAATAGCGTTTAGCTGGTTAACATCTGTCACATTTTCTGTACTGCCATACTTGATTGATTCAGTGATATTAGCTGGTAATTCCTTAACAAATTGGAAATTACCGTCAGACATAACATTACCTACATATAACATAGCTTCGTGTCTACGTCTTACTAATTCTTCTGGAGTAGCAGCTTGGTATGTATTTTTAGAGAAGCTTAAAGCGTTAGCTTTTACAACAGTTACAGGAGCTGTAGGTTCTACATAATCAGCGCCTACATTTCTACCTGTAATAGTGCTATAAGTAAATACAGTATTCTGACCTTCCTTCCAATAATGATTTACCTGATTATATGCATACTTATAAGTAGAACTCTTAGGACCGAATTGAGTACTATTAGAATAAGAAGGTTGGTTACCATAAACTACTTCATTAGTAGTAGAGTAAACAAGAGACTTCTTAACCTTAAATGTACCATCACTCATAACATCACCTTGATAGATATTACCAGTGTAGTTAGAGTTCTTTAGGTTGTTAGTGTCTAAAGCTGTGTACTTATTGTTTGTAGAGCTATAGACATTTGCATTAACTACTGTAGGCTCAACTGGCTTAGGTGTTGGTGGAGGAGTTGGTTCAGGAGTTGGAGTAATAGTTGTAACACTTTCCATCAACTTATACTGACCATTAATCTTCACATCAATCTGGTCCCTATCAAATGTTCTTATGATAACATTCTTACCTAGATTTAAAGTACCATTAGTAAATGAACCACCATATGTAAAATCTAAAACAGTGTTATCAGGAATATTTATTGTTCTACCTCCAAGGTCGTGATTAAATCTAATAGCATAGATAATCTTATCCCCTGTTCTTGAGAAGCTATCATCAGTAAGAGGCTTCTCATTTCTTAGGTAAACAAAACCATACTTACTCTTAGTGTTATTTGGTCGTTCAGCAAACGAAAGTCTATCTTCCATATCCCAAGCTAAATCATCAGGATTTAAGTTTAGGAAGGTCTTATTCTTTTCGTTTATACCTGCAAACTTTTCCTTCTTAATATCTTCAATCTGCTTCTTTATATTCTCGATTAGGATTTCTCTATCTGCTATTCTTAGATATGTTTCATTGATAACATTACCTTCAGCATCCATAAGAGCCTTATCAGCAATGAACTCATCATACATCTCTAGTTGTTCTCCATTTTCTACAGAGAACACAGCATCAAACTTAGATACAATATCATTGAAAAGTCTCTTAGACTTTCTCCAAGTACCATTCTTTGAGCAGACATAGAGAGTAGAATTCTCTAGTGTATCACCAACAAAAGCGTGGTCACCTACTTTAGGGCTAGGAGCTGAAAGCTTTAGTTCTTGCTCATTGTTATATAAACCTTTGAATGTTGCAGAACCAGAGTTAAACCATTCCCAGTTCGTACTATCCTTAATTGTTTCAGGTAGTGTATTACCACCAACGAATCGCATCACTTCGGCAACACCTGAATCAGTATCAAAGTAAGATACTACAGCACCAATCTTCTTACCTTGTGAAGGCTTTAGCTTGGAGAACCATTCCATAGCCTTATCCAATGAATTAATGTTTTTAGGAACATTAAGGAATCCACAAGGAATTAAAGATAGTAAATCATTTACTGTAGCTAATACATTCAGGTTGTTTTGAACAATAGCAATTCTTTCTTCCCCCGTTAGAGGGGTAGAGTCACTGAAGTCAGTGTCCTTTACCCCATAAAACGATAGGAGACGATTTTTAAAATCTGAATTTCCCATTTAATTAATAATTTAGTTATTTAACTTTTTGAGTTCTATTTCTCTTTTTTCCTTCCACTGCTTCTTTTTGAAGTCTAGCTCAGCATCAAACTGTCTATCCTTCTGTTCCAAAGTAAGCCTTTCTTCTTCTGAAAACTCATCATCATCAGTTCTAAAGACCATCTGATTGTGATTATTCTCAGCTTGTATAAGTGCAATCTTGAGCTTGGTCTCATTATTTCTCTGATTGATAGCATCCTGTAATTGCATTTCAAGTTGCCTGTGTTCAAGTTCCTTTTGTTGCATTTCTTGCTGCATTTGCATTTCCTGTTCGTGTCTTTTCTGTGCAGCCTGCTGCATCTCAATTTCATTTTGCTGAATCATATTAATCTTTTCAGCAATAGATGCAGAAGAGTAGAGCTTGATAATCGAAGAGAATGAAAGTGTTTGAGTTTGTAGAGCGGCTTGAGCTAATTGGTCAATCTTCATATTGAGATTGTTTGTAGCAGAAGAAGAATCTACAACTAGACCATAATCACATTCTGCAAATTCATCACCTGGAATCATCATCATTTGAATTGATGTATCAGGTAATATATTTTGGAATTTAGGATTAGTACCTCTTAGAGCTATCTTCGCAGTTTCTAGGAAACATTCTAATACTCGTTTCTTCAGATTATCGTGCGTAGAGAATAACCATTCAGTAATAGTAGATGACTGAAGGTTAGAACGTTCAACACCACCAACAGTTTCTCTGTTGTAAATCTGACCTTCTCTTTGTCTAGAGATACCTGCTACTTCACCCATTTCAGCCTTAATAGATTCTAATAGCTGAATATGGGAAGCAATAGCACCAGATAAATCCATATCCACAGAGCCTGCCATATTGTTGTTTAACGCCCCAGAAAGCTTACCTAAAGAAGCACCTCTATTACCTTCATTGAATGAATCAACTACTGCAATGTGAGCAGTCTTTAGATAGTACATCCATTTATCTATATCCCAACTATCAGGTACTTTAGCAAGGTCTAATTGAATTACCTTACCTAAATTATCTTGTATAAGCTTATTCAGTTTATCGTGAACAAGATTATACTGATAGTTGTAATACTTCATCATATCAACCATTGAGTAAGGTGTATCTTCATTAATACTGTAGATAGAACCTATTATACCAAAGTGACACTTTGAAGGATTAGATAATCTGTTATATTGAATTTTTCTTGGTCGAATATTAACAAAAATATCCTTTCCTATTAGAGTACCTTCCCAAGCTTCATTTACAACAATAAGCTTTTCAGTTTCTCCGTTTTCTTTATCTGCCTTATATTCTTCAGGCATTAGGTCTTCAACCATCTCTCCTGTATCAGGGTCTATAGAAGTAATCTTTTTAAGTCTTCTTCTAGACTTCCAATACACTTGGAGTACTCTAATATTATTGTGTTTATCGTAAGGCATTGGTATTCCTCCGTCAAGCATTATAGGCTCTAATACACCATCAATAGATTCTACTGCAAGAGATGATAGGAAGTTATTCAAGTTTTCTTCATTATCATTACTTTCTGTATCTCTATTTTCAAGCTTTCTAATATCTGCTTGACTTAAATCATCATAGAAGGTATCATAAACCTTAGACAAGTTCCAGTAATCTTCTATAACAATAATATCGGAATCCTCTATCCTTGGAGAGCTACCACCTTTAAAAGCTCTAACCTTAAGAGGGTTTAATCTTTCTACTGTAGGTTCACCATTTATAATATCACATCTATAAATTTCTTCTCCTACAATAAGGGCATCCATAAAGCCTTGATTGAACATCAAAGGCATATCTAATTCTTTCACATAATGATTGAGTAAGAAGTTACCTCTTATCTCTCTCATATCTTGCCAAGACGCAAACTTCTTCGCTAACTCTTGGGCTTTCTGATTAAATTCCTCTTGGTCTTGAACTTCTTGTTGGAGGATAGCAAGCAGTGATTGTTGTACTGCATTTACTTTGTCTTCCTCCATTTTAGAAATGGCAGTAGGGTTAGTGACGATAACTTGAAAGTCAAATGGTCTTCTAATTTCCTCACCTCTTAGAACATTAAGTTTAGAATTTATGATTGGATAGTGCTTAATGTTGTCTGGAATATAAGTGTCCTCTAAAGAGTAAGGATTAAGAAGGTCCATCATATCCTGCATATCAAGAGTACCATTCACTAAATCGTAATTAATCTTTTGGTCTCTAATATTCTTCCTAATCAAATCAGAATGGAGAAGAGATGCGTTTTCTGCCCATTTAACGCATTGCTCTTTCCACTCCTTATTTTTCTTTGATTCAGGTATGTTTTGAGGTGGAAAATGTAACTTCATATTTATATATAATTTGTTACTTCAAATATATTACCTATATCAAAATCATAAAAGTTCTTATTCTTTTTCTAATGCTTTAGGAACCGCTTGTCGTAATTGTTTTTGAAGAACTTATCATTACCTTTATAGTGCTTTGATTTACCTACAATACTAGTAGGATTCTCACCAAAATCAATCATCTTTTGTTCTCTATATAGCATTAAAATACCAAGACAAGAAACACGGTCAAAGTTACCATAAGAGTTATAAGCAATAAGTTCCTTTAATAAAGCAATTCCCTTAATGTTATAAAGATTAGATACTATTGTATTCTCACCTATAGTAACACTCTTCATCAGCCATTCTCTTATTCTATCTCTAGCATAAGCATTAATACCTGCTGTAGCTGGTATACCCTTAGAAGCATTACCTATAGCAGGGGCTTTTAGTAATTGTTTATCTGTTAGGAATGGTAGAGTGTCTTCGAGCAAGAATAACATATTCCTTTGAGAACAGAAAGAAAATAAACCCTTCTTGTTATTTTCATAGCATATCTTACAGTTATAGAATAGTGCTATTGAGCAACAAGTCTCATAGAATAAGTCAGCTCTCTCTGGTCTACCTGTATATTCACATACAATCTGGTCTGTAAATAAATCTAATACCATAAAGCTACCCAGAGAAGCTGTTTCTGCTTGGTCATTATCATAAGGGTCCATTGCAGCTATGTATCTACCTTGTGTAGGCTTACCTGAAGCATCCTTAATAGGTAAGGTAAAGAATTCAATAGCACCTTTAATCTTATTACTCTTATGTGGGAATACTCTAATAGGTAAATCATTTGTAGGCACAAATCTAGTATCTAAACCTTCTCTTACTATCTCTCCCACGTAAACATCAGAAAGAGCATTAGGGTCTGATTCTAACTGACCTAATCTATCATTGATATTCGCTATAGGGAAGATAGAGTTGGTAGATTTAAGGATAGCCTCTTTAGGTGTAATAGGATTTTCAGCAATAGTTCTTACAATAGAATCTGGGTCATCTGAATTGTATTTTACGTTATATCTATTCTTTAGAATATCTAATAGAGACATAACCACATCAGAAATACCATCCTTATTGTATCTACCTTTACGATTGATAAACCCAGGGAAAAAGTAACAGAACTTTGGTTTACCTATACCTGCTTCATCATACACATTTGGTATACCATAAATCTTATAACCATCTGGATTGTACATAAGCTCCTGTGCAGAATAGAATTCTGATTCATCAGAACCTGCCGTACCAAGAGCATATATAAGACCATTGACAGCTTCACCATCTTCTACAGAAGGTAAGAGAGTATTATATAAAGCCAAAAGAGAAGGGAAAGAACCGAACTCTTCAATAAGAATATAACCACGTTTACCACGAGCTTTTGATTCATCATCTTTAACTGCTACTCCCATTACGGTATTTAAAGTACCTTTTTCAATCCCTGTCTCTGCATCTTTATAACCAGACTTCCATATCATTTCATTGAGAGAGTCCTTGATTCTTGCTCTAGGGAATTCAGTGTGTTCTGCTACAAAGTCAATATCAACAATGTACTTTGAAATAGTACCATCCTTATCTTTAATATACTCCTTTAAGTAACCTAGTAGAATAGTTACTCTATCCTTTGTAGTATCTATACCTTCACCTAATACGAAACGCTGAGCCATAATAGAAGCTAGTGTAAATGATTTACCAGCACCACGTCGAGCTAGTTCAGCACAGTGAAGACCACCTTCAAAGTTATTATATAATCCACCATATCTAGCTTGCTCTAGGTAATGTGTTCTCAGGTATACACCTTCCCAGAATTCAGGAAATGCTTCAATACGACTAGCTACTTTAGTAGAACCATCCTTAAATACCGATAGCTTTAATCTAGAGTAGTTAAGATAATAATACATAATACCTGTAACCCATTCACCATCCGATTCTCTTACATATCCTTCTAAGCATCGTCTGGCTTCTCTCTCTAACCATTTCCTGTAATTGGAGTTAGGACTACCATTAGGTCTAAGGAATGTGTAGCACCCGTGCTTCTCAAAATGAATAGCTGATTCTCTAAAGTAATCTACATCTTCAAGTATATGTGGATTTACTAGGTCTACTATTATCCTCCCTTTAGAATCTCTTGGTAAATCTTTTGCTCTCTTTCTATTTGGAGATATTAAGTTCTGTATGTAAGGTACAGAATGAACAAAGTGCAAGAATTGTTCTCGCACTTCGTCTGGGTATTGACTTAATAACTCTTCCGTTATCTTAGTTTGAAACTCGTTTGTTTCTATAATTTCCGTAGTCATAAAGTAATTTTTTTAACACTAATTGTTTAGACTCTGCTTCACTTAGATAGTTAGCTTTTATAGAGCCGTGTGCGATTATAGAAAGAGATGAACCACATTCTCTGTATACCACCAGTGTTTGGTAGATGCCTACATTCCTGCTATCTCTATAATAGTCTAAGTGCGCTCTTTTGAGTTTTAAGAGCTTAAGCAATTTCTTTTCTTGTTTATCCAAAGATACCATCGTCCATCACAGATTTTTGTTTATTACCACGCATTCTAGAGTTCTCTTGAACTTCAGAGAATAAAGCCTTTTCTGCTTCATCCATCATCTTAATTAAATCAGGCATTTCCTTAATAGCTTTCATAATAGCTGGAACTTGGAATACAGGCTTACCTTTATCATCACGTTCATCAATGTTAATACTACGTAATGTCTTTCTCAAATTATCTATCAAAAATCTAGCATCTTCGAGTAGTAGAGAAGATAGTGGTTTGAATGATTTGTAGTATTCAATCGCTGCTTCTAATTCGGCATCAGGTTGCCAATCAGGAGATAAACCTAAACTATCTTTAACTTGCTCCATTCTTTCTTCGTCATCAATATAAACTTGGAAGTCAGAACGTGGGTCAGCATAGAAATAAATAAAAGCTAGTTCATTGTTTGCTTTACTCTTGTCTTTTGATTTATCTCTATTCCATAAAACTTTAAAAGGCTTTAGGGCTAAAGCCTCTTCCGAGATTGTAACCCTAAAACCTTCATACTTAAACAACTTAATCATAATCTTCTATGACTAGACTTATATCAGAATCTGTTAATATCAGATATTCAACATCATTAATAATAAGAGTAGGGATAGTATAGTGTACTAATTCTGTCATACCATTCAGATCTTCTCTTGCTGAACCCTTGGGTATGGAAGTCTTTCTATACTTGGCATATGATGTCATTATCAAATCCCCCTCCTTATAGTTTGTAACCAGCGGACCTACAGAAACAATTCTTTGTATTTCTGAATACTGGCAGTAAGGGTCCTTCATAAAACCTTTGGCTTCTGTATCTGTATCAGCCGTGGTTTGTATATAATTATAGCTCGGCTTTATCTTCTTTATGTTTATTATACTCATAGTAATGTCTAAAAAATTTACCTAAATAGGGTATGCTAATGCTAAGATTATTGCATTCCTTTAGTTCCTCATTCACGGCTTTCCAATATAATCTGTATATTCTATCTTCAGCCTTTTTACTTAACTGGGATTTCAAATCTAATAAGCAATGAAAGTTCTGAATCTTTTATGTGTGGTATAAACTTTGGGTTTAACCTATTGTCTATAATCACATTCTTCTTTCTCAATGAAGTTAATAGTACCTGAAGATGAATCATTGTTATTTCCATCTCCTCTATTATCTTCTTTCTATAAGTATCAGAGAGTATTGTTGTATCAAGTATCTCCTTATCAAGGATAATCTCTTTCAACTCATCTCTGTACTTATATAGTTTTGAAGCTAATATACACTCTTTGTTAGAGAGGTTGTGTAAAGGCTTTAAAATAAGGAACCAATTTAGGAACAACTCATCATAGTCACTAGACTTAATTTTCAGTATGTTCGTTGGTTTCATTAATTCCTACAAATGCTTCTAAAAATTTAAATACGTTTTCTTGAATATTACTTGGTAGCAAATCCTTAATCTTGGCTAGCTCAATCATATACTCAAGTCTCTTGTAGTAACCAGCAAGATTACTCATATAAATCTGCTGTTCAAGTATTGCTCTGTCTTTAGGACTAAGTTCATTATAACTGTTCTGAGTTGAGTCCTGCTTTTCGTTTGTATTCATTTACTTCTACTGCCCAATGATAAAGTGATAGTTTCTTACTCTGCTTATTCTTTTCTTCGATAAGCTTCTTCTTTGGAACCTTTGTTTCAGGTTTCTCTTTCTTAGTTGTTTTACTCATTGCTGAATAATGCTACCAGTTGTTATAAAGTTACTTAAATACTTAAGGGAGAATTCAAACATAACCTTTAGCGAATCTGCTAATTCTTTAACTGAGGTTTCTGTTATCTCTTCCTCTTTGTTAGAAGCAAAGTTATATATTTTATTTGACTTATACAAGTGTAGTAGAGAATCTAATTCAATTCCACTTTTCTCGGAGAGAATCTTGATTGGCTCTAATAAGGCTTGTTGTATAAGCTTCTTTACTTCTCTTTCTATATCTGAATCTCTAGTCTCCTTATCTAGTGTTTCTATGATTTTATTATAAATAAAACCACCACCTACAACATACTTTTTAGTGCCAACTATAGAGAATGCATCATCAATAGCGTCGCGCTTTTGTTTAAACTCCGCGTCCGATAGAGAAGGAAGAGAAATCACATAATGTATGTTGTCACCTATGTAAATAGCGTCTTCTGTGAATGTGATGTTATCTATAGTGCAGTGAGATATGAGAGTAGAATTATGAAATTCTTGCATACCTTTTGGTGGTAATAAAGAAGAATAGATATTTAAATTTATTCCGAAATCTCTATAGAAGCTTGCAGCAAAAGTAATCAAATCATTCTTATCACCTTTAACCCTTTTCATAATAACAGTAAAGGGTAGGTTACCTTTCCCCCATTCATTAGAATCTTTTATCATAGGAATTACCTTCTTTAACTCTCTATATAGAGCAGGGTAATCAGAGAACTCCTTTACATAAACAATCAATGATTTAAAACCTACATTAGGATTTTGAGATTTGGAAATTCTAATTTCAGCAGAAGTTGATTCTATCCAAGAGGCTACATTAGTTTTATATCCGTGATATTCAACTCTAGAATATTCACCATAAACTTTACTCCTATTTACCTCGTATGTAAAGTTACCTTCAATATTCTTAGGCATCAATTTCAATAGATTATCATCGTTATTGAGAACGACAGATAACATATTAAGTATATCTTCTTTCTCAACTGAACCACCATTCTCATCGATAATGGCTTGAATTCTCTGGGATTCTTTCTCTACAAATTCAGCAATCTTGAATGGAGGAAAACCAAAGTCTTTGTTGAAGTGCTTTATCAGTGAATAGGTGATAATTGAAGTAGAAGTGGAACCATCTTTATTAATGTCGTTAATGTACTTTACTAACCCAACGAAATCCTTGATAATGTTATTCTCAATTATATCCTCTGACGATACAGCTGAGATTACTGATAGACCATCTTTGGTATATACCTGTTCGTATTGATTTGATATTAGAACACTATCACCGTATGGACCATAGGTTGTTTTAACTAATTCATCAATGGGTTTCAGTGTATCTAGTATCAGTTGTCTTGATTCTTTTTTATTTAAAATTCTGCTCATCTTATTATCATATAAAGTGCTAATTGTAATATCTGTCCTATTATACCCCCGAGTATTGTACAAAGAAAATCGAGATTATCGAATTTCCCACCCTTGAGTTTATCTTTATACTCCATACCAAATGCCAGTCCTGCAACAAAAAGAATGGTAAAGATTAATCCAAATGGTATTGCATATAGGAAGTGTTTTTCTCTGTTGCTAGTTGATAGAAGTGGTACTTTCCTTAGTAGTGCTTCTGTTCTTTCTAAAACTTTCACGGCTAAATCTTTCCTTGGATTTTAGTAAACCTGTATTTTCTTTCCCACTCATCGTAACTCATTTCCTCAGTTTCAGTGCAGCCACAATCACCACAATAATCTTCTAAACCTTCATCACCTAGTATGTGAAGTGAGTGACATTCTTTGCAACAAAATACTGGTATTGAGTTGTAGTATTCTTTTCTAGAGAACGGATACTTCTTTTTATACTCCGTCCACCAACTAAACCTTAAATCGAAATCTTCTGTCATAATCATTAAATTAAGTTATATACCACAAAGGTATTTAATATTTCTTTTATTTCCAAATACCCCTCCCGTTTTTTTCTATATATACGCGTACGCGCGCACACGCAGCCGCGTTTCTGTAGGTGTAAATATATAAATATATTTACTAATAATAATAAAGTATAATTCATTATAATGGTAATATATTATATATTACCATTTACGCACAACTTGAAGAAATTTCCATAAAAATCAATTCAAAATTTTCCAACTTTTTTATCACGAATCTGCATAAATTATCATTCAAATTATTGCATTATTCTTTGAATTGTTTTTCAATGAAGTTGTAGTTATTGTTGTTTTTGTTTCTGTAAAGTTGAAATTAGATAGATTAGAATTCAAAATTTTTTTGGATTTTTTTTTCAATTTTTTCTTCACTTTATAGCCACTTCAACGTAAATGGGAGTATAGATGATTAGCAAGAAAATGAATAGGTAGATAGGAATTTGAAAGAAAAAATTTTTTTATTTTTTTATTCGTTAGCGTATTCAAGGACCTGAAACAAAAACGAAAGTCGGAATAAGGAATTTGATTTTTTTTTGAAATTTTTAAAATTTTATTTCCTTACGAAATCAAGGACCTAGATGTAAAATTTATTTTTCAAATTTTTTTCCGTTTACATAATCAAGGACCTCCCCCGCAAAGCCCGACCTGCCTTCGGCAGTTGGGTTGATAGGACCCTCGCGGTGAGAGTCCGCCCAAATTGCCAAAACTAAACACAATTTTCAATCATGGCACAGACCAACATCCGCAGCAACGCTGCAAACGCAAACAACTCACGTGTAGCTATCCAGACGGCAGACGGACGCACCTTCTATCGAGGCGCTGACCAGCCAGAGACGGCTATTGCTTTCGGGGAGACCCTGGAAATGTTCTCCCTCCGCAATAGCGAAGAGGTAGCAAAGCACCTCGGAGTATTCAAACGCGCCCTCAAGGCAAAGGACGCCGTTCGTGCTGACCACGTGGGAACGCTTGTCTTTGAAAAGGACGGGCGTAACATCTACGTAAACGCTGGAGCTGGTAAGGTAGCGAATGACTTTGCTAACCCCACGGTAACCATTGTTGAGGTCTATAATCCTGAAACCATGGAGTATAGCGTGAGTTACTGGCTCGTCGATGGTCGTGAAGAGGTCACCGACGCAAGCGTAATCGCAGGCCTCTTTGGTAACTAACCAAAAGAGCCACAAAGCTAAAAGGTAGTGTATAATCTGAAAAGGTTGTACACTACCTTTTTTATAGCTCTCAAAAGCTAAAAAACACCACACAAGACAACATAAAAACCTACCAAATATAACCATCCAATGTATAAAAATAGTCTGATAAAATAGACTAAAACAACACGCTATGCAACATACAAACAACCTCAAAAAGGTAGCTACAACCATCTATAAATATAGCTACCTTGCAACCTGCATAGCCTTGTTTTTAAGGCTGTGCAATTCTTTTGAGCTACTAAGTACCACGGCTCAAAATTGCACGTATTTCACGGGCGGGAACATAGTCGGTAAAACGCTCACCCTTTTCGCTTGTGTAGGTGCAATTCGTCTGTTTCAAATCTTTGGAACAATCAAAGAGGACTAACATAAAAAATACCTTTGCTTTTTGAGTGAAATACCTCAAGGGCAAAGGCTATTTTTAACGTAAACAAATGTAAAGAAATGTCAAAGAGTTTCATCAAATTGTCTCCGACTAAGGAGGTCAAGAGGATTAGCCAAATCCTTGAGCCAATTGAGTACAAGCGTTTCTTTTATAAGGAAACGACTAGTATTATGGATTTACCTAAGGGGCTAAAAGAATTAGCATACAGAATGAGTCTGTATAATAGACTTAGGTATTATTTCGCCTATAAACAATTAGCCTACTCAATGAGGATAGCAGATAAAACTCCAAAAGAGATTACTGCTATTAGGGCAAAGGGTGATTTGTTTAAGGGTGTATTCACTAATCAGAATATCACTAATTACGTTTTAGTCGATTTAGTGTATAAGCTGGTTAATGAATTAGCAACTTACATTAAAGGGGTGGAAGTGAATGTAGGCAAAATTATGCTTTCATCTTTTGGGGATTACCCGAATAAATTCGGTGTAGTGGTAGATGCTCAAGAAATTAGTGCTGTTTTCCCAGAATCTAGCACTTCCAAGCTTTTAGAAAAGCTTAGCGAATTCCCTGAATTAATGGTATGTGATACTGAGGTTTACACTCGTTATGCAGAAGATTATGTTAAGGTAAAGCAAATCTTCCTTAATGAGGAGTATATCCTTAGCCACTACTATAAGGAAGAAATCACAGATATGTTAGACATATTAGAAGCTTCTGTTCAGGATGAAAAAGCTAATTAAGTCTATTAAGATTAAGCACTTAGCTTATAGGCGAAAAGCACTGATTATATCTCGGATATTTGTTGATGACTTATTACGCAATATTATGCATTAGGTTATTAAGAATATTTGATTTATATTTGTAGTGATTTCACTATTAGCGGATAGATTCTTGGTGTAATGGTTAGCACGACAGACTTTGACTCTGTTGGTCGTAGTTCGAATCTACGAGAATCTACTAAGTTAGGTAGTTAAATGATAGTTACTTCGCAATGTTTTGGCTCATTATTAAACACTATCATAATATACTCCTAACTTACTTACTCCAATAACTCAGTGGTTAGAGTTCCAAGCTTATACCTTGGCGGTCGTAGGTTCAAATCCTACTTGGAGTACTAACTTTAATAAAAAACTATTATGAAACAAGGATTACAAGGATTAAACCCAATGGTACTTTGCGGCAAATGTCACGGTACAGGCAGGCTAACATATTCAGATGGAGAACTTATGTCTTGTGATTTAGGTGAATGCCCAGCTTGTTATGGTACAGGTAGTCACAATCCAAATTACATAGATGATGAAGATGATGATTTGGATTATTGGTAATTAGATATATGGGTAGATATATAAATGCTATTATAGGTGTTGTGCTAATGAAAATCCTATTGTCAGTAATGACATTAGGTTTAGCACTGATATTAGTACCTGTAGTTCTCATAATAATGAGAGAAATACTCTTCAGATATGAATCAGATTCTGATTCTATTAGAGGTGTACTTTTAGGTATGTTAGGAGCTATAATAGCAGTAATTCTTAAATAGTAGGTTATATAAAATTAACCTACATTTCGCCTCTTAGCTCAGTGGGTATGAGCAGCTGGCTTTTAACCAGCGGGTCCTGGGTTCGAATCCCAGAGGGGTGACTACTAATAATGCTCTAAAAGGGGCTAAGTTAGTTAAACTACAAATTTTAAGTACTAATTACTCAAACCTATTGGGAAATAGGGATGAGGAACCTCTAGTCACGTTGTGAAATGTTACTAGAGTATTCGGGGAATTAGTTTAGTTGGTTAAAACATCTGCCTTGCACGCAGAAGACAACGTTTCGATTACGTTATTCTCCACTATCAATGTTGGCTCATTGATTTATGTTGTTTACGTGTGGTAGGTGCTGTAGCTCAGTTGGTAGAGCATTGGTCTGAAGAACCAAGTGTCAGAAGTTCGAATCTTCTCAGAACCACAAAGTTTGCTTGCATAGTAAACTTGGTTTGGTTATTAATGGTTTTAAACATACTGCATTAGCAGTAACTCTGTTTAGTTGTTGTGAAATAATTAGCAGGGGAATTTAGGTCTTTATTGGGAAGTAAGGACCTATAATTTGCTTCTATAGTTTAATGGTAGAACACTAGATTTGTAATCTTGTAGTATTGGTTCGATTCCAATTAGAAGCTCAAATAACCTTTTACAGAGGGAGGTTGTTCTGTTGTTTATGGTGTTTTTTTTGTTTTAATTACTCTGTTCTTTGACTAAATAATTGATATAATATTTAGTTAAAAAGTGTGGTTACTTTTGCTTAGATAAAGCATAGAAAACTATTTAAAATGCGGGTAATGGTTGGTAATTTAGCATCAACTGTTACCCGCTATAAAGTATTCACTTAATCACCATTAACAAGAAAAGATTATGACACCAGTAGAAAGAGAAGCAGTCGAAAAGCTTATTAACTATGTTAAGGAAGGTACCGACTTGCTTATTCAGCAGGTAAACCTTATCAAGGTTGCTAGTCCTTATTATGAAGTCTATCAGCAGGCTATCACAGAGACATTAGCTAATATGTCTGAGTCTATGGATATGACTGCAGACTATCTCGGCTTAGATGAACCTGTGGTAGAACCTCAAACTCCCTTTAAAGAACAGCCTGTTCAAGAAGAGAAGGAAGAAGAAGCTACTAAGGAAACTAAGGGTTCAGATAATGATGTGGATTATCCAAATCCACTCATTAATCCTTTAGAATACTTCCTGAAGGTAATATGTAAAGGGAATAACACAGACTCTCTCAAGAAACCTACAGAGAAATCTATAGTAGAGGTTAGAAAACTCACTAAAGAGGAGTTCAAGAAGGACTTAAAGATTGAGTACGGAGAACCATTCTATGATACTCATCCAGAAATGCATAACTGGATGAGTGCTATCTCAGTAGTAATTCCTTGTGATTTCTCTTATAAGGGAAAGAAACTTGGAGAAGTGTTCTTCAACTTAGCTGTAAACTCTATTGATGGGTTTATCCATATTATGATGGTAGATGAGGATAACAATCCTTCTACACTCTATCATAAGGAAACTGAACCTAAGAAGAATGGATATACACCGCTCTATAAACTATATGAGCAAGGACAACTCCAGCTCAAAGATACAATTCAGACTGTGGCTTGGAATAGATTCCAGTCTTCATTAGAATAAGAAACTACTTAGCTGTTGGTATAGGGTGGAGGTAGAGTAAAATCTACTTCCGCCCTGTTTCTAAAATCATACTATTATGACAAATATTGATAATAAAATAGCAGAATTAGCTAAAAAGAGGATAGTTCTCTTTAATGCATTCAAAGAAGTTGAAGAACAAATTCAAGCTTTGAAAGACAGAAAAACGGAGATGCTTTTAGCTGAGGCAAGAAGAAACGAAGAGATAGATAAAATGGTCTCTTTCATTAGTGGTAAAGTACAATTCTACTATTCAGAGGATGTTGAAAAAGATTCCTTTGTGGTAGAAGGTAGAATAACCTATAATGAAAAGCTCTTTAAGCGAGAATATCCTATTTCATTGTCAAAATTAGGTAGCTTTAGAATACCCGCAATGAAAGCTAGAGTGGTACAAAAAATAGCAGAAGATATAGTAGATAATAAGTAATATCTATACAACTAATTAACTGTTATGCCAAGGAGGATAGGGTAAAAATATAGACTAAACCTGTCTGAATTGGTATAACAGTTATAATTACTAAATATAAGCTATGACGAAAGAGCAATTAGAAAAGGAATTAATCCCATTAAATTGGAGACAAAAAAGTTACACTGAAGACCTTTTTATATATGCATCTGCCAATTCTCTTAATTACTGGTATAACATATATATACGTGATGGTAAGTATGTAGTAAACGCAGAAAATAGTGACTGGTCAATTAATGGTGATATTACCACAGAAGCTAAATCTGTAGAAGAAGCTAAAGAAATAGCTTGGAATAACTATGTAGAAGATATACTAAACTTATTTAAAAAGGGTTAGTATTATGGTGCGTTCGTCTAAATGGTTAGGACACAACCCTTTCAAGGTTGTAATACGGGTTCGATTCCCGTACGCACTACCAACATAAACTAAACAACAAATTATGAACAACGGAGTATCAATCAAGTGGCTTATCATAGCCTTAGTATGCAGCTGTATCTCATTAGGGTTACAGGTTGCAAAGCTATTCATCAGTAAAGAAAACAAAGAAACTGAGAAGGTAGAAGCAGTGTGGATTCACGATAAATACCATAAATACACCGAATTCGAACCTTCAATGATAACGTTCATTAGCAAAACAGATAGTACTGAGGTACTATATGCTATAGAACAAAATGAAGAAAGCCAAGGTTACTTTAACCTTTATCTTCTTTCTATAATGAATGGGAGAGAAGAATGTGAACTAGTAGGTTCAAGCAAGAGTTTTGAGAAACTACAGCTATTAGCGGATATTCATAAACAAACACTAACGGATAACAACTAAAACAATGGGAACTTTTGAAATTGCAGTATGCGTAACTTTAGGTGTATTGTTTCTTTTAGCTTCAGTAATATCTCTTAGAGATAGTTACGAAACACTACAATGTAAGTGGATAGCAAAAGGTAGAAAGATGGGCTTAGAACAAGCCAAGTGGAATTTAGAAAAGGTATTCCCTAAGTTAGCTCCACTAGACCTGAGAAGCCCTAAAGAAGGTTACTATAAGTGCGACTTACTAAATGTTTACACAGCTGAAATAGTAAAATTAGAATCAGATAGTAGATATATAGTTTTAATTAAGAAGTATGATTGTGTACTTTTAAAAGCTAATGAATGCTTCTTTTCCTTAGATGCTGCTATCAAGTTTATAGTAGACTTTAGAATTAATTTACTAAATAGTATTTCAAATGAGACCGTATAGAATCAAGCATAAGCCTACTGGTTTGTACTACAAGCCATCCTCGAAAGGAACGAACCTTTCAAAAGAGGGGAAGGTGTATATCTCTCATGGAAATTTCTTGACCTACTCTAAGTGGGATAGAAAAGCATACATTGATATTACGCCCAAACAGTACGAAGAACTGAAATATACTCTACTAAAAGATGGGACTCCTCCCGAGTTGTATAATAGTGGTATCATTAAAAAAAGTGTTCATTTGCCAAAGGAGGACTTTGAGATAGAGTATCTGTAGTATGATTACATTTGAAGATATTAGAGGTAAGTTAAAGCCTCTTAAATGGATAGACAGTCATAACTCTGAGGGTAACCCTGTTAAGTGGTCACAACCTATTCAAGGTATGTCTATAGAAGCTCACTATAGTGACTTCCTGAAATCTTGGTTTGCTGAGTGTGTTTGCCAAGGTTACTCACTTATGATTACTACTAAAGCAGATAGTCTCGAAGAAGTAGAATCTAATGTTCTAGACTGGGTAGCTGAAAAAGTAGTAGAAAAATTAGAACAATAGGATACACCTCCTATTATTTAAGCGGAATGATTATTAACACGGGTCAAGAATAAGTGTTAGTGTCATTCCGCTTTTACCATATTAATAATGAAAAAGATACTGCTGATTTTTGTATTATTCTTCTTAGCATCTTGTAAGAATGATAACTGCAAAGGAAAGGAATATTGGAATGGAAGATGTTGGAATGTTTACACAGTAAACGATTCTCTTATCTTATGCATTCCACAGTTTGAAGGAGCTACTCCTAAATTCTTAACTATTTCCAAAATGGAAATGGTTGCTGATAGTATTGATTAATTATGTAGAATTGTTTGAATTTTGCATCATAAATATATTTATTATATCTTTGTGAAAAGAGTTCAAATAATTCTATACTTTTAATTAATATTAATTAGCGTTTATGAGTAAAAGAAAACAACTGAAGATTAGACGTCAGTTTAGCAAGTTAGATAACATTGATTGGGATTCTCTTTCTGAAGAAGATAAGAAGGAATTTGCACCTCCTGTAAATGTTAAGGATATTAAGGTAGTTCAGATGTTCCCTGAAAGACGAAAGCAAGTCCTAAAGCAAGAGACTTCACTTAATAGTGAGGAAGCTGTTGAGTTTAACCAAGACCATATAGGTTTTTATGGTTATAAGGGTACATTTAATGATGGTACTGAAGAATACCGTCAGATTGGTCCAGATAACAAGGCTCGTAGAGTTATGAAGGTAGGTGATGCTTTTATTCCAGATGAATTCTGGGATAGATTTGAAAGAAAGCTATTCTTCATTACTCCAGAGATGATTGCTCACCCAACCAAAAAGACTGAAATTCATAGAATGTTAGGTTTTATTGGTTTAGCTCTATTAGCTACTCCTATTGTAGGTTTTATTGCTTATGCTATCAGACTTTACCTTCAAACAAATTAAACTGAATTATAATTAAGTATTATTAACTGTTATTGATTTCGAATTCAAATAATTCAGTTTTAAAAACACCTAGATTATGTAGAACGAATTAGCTATATAGGGACATCTAGGTGTTACACCGAAGTGATGGAATTGGAATACATACTGCTCTTAGAAAGCAGGTTTTGCGAGTTCGAGTCTCGCCTTCGGTACTATAAAATATAAACTTACAATATGTTTAGAGATACTTTTAAAGATACTCCAGTTTGGTGTTTTAAGGATACTGAATTGAAGGATATATTAGAAAAAAAGCTTTATAATGAGTTGATAGAAAGTGGAGATATTGACAGACCTAATATGTATAATTTTGGATATTCCCTTATGCACATTAGTTACTACTTCACTGATAAAGCTAAACAACTTATAAAAGAGAAATTCTTAGTAGATTAACCTTATGGAATTCATACTATGTTCTGCAATTAAACGTTTAATTCCAAGAGAAGTAGATTGCAAGTATTATAATAACGATATTAATCGTATTGAGATAGGGTTTAGACATCACGATATTCTCATTAGATTTAAATGGGAAGTATCAGATGATGCAAAAGACCAAGGCTTTCTTACATCCCACGGAAGATTTGTTAATAGAGAAGAAGGTTATAAAATAGCTCTAGAAGCAGGTCAGATTACTGAGAAGTATGATAAAACTCTGTATTCAGAGGATTTATATTAATCAGCACATATAATGCCGAGATGGTGGAATGGGAGACACTGCAAATTTAAGCTTTGCTGTCCTATGTGGCGTGTGGGTTCGAGTCCCACTCTCGGTACAAACAACTAAACAACATTGCTATGAAAAGAAAAGAACCTTGTGATAATACTTGCAACATAGACTTTTGTAACTCTCATCGCTTAGGTAAAGCTTATACCAATTATCTGATATATAGTTATATAGTAGATAATACAAAAGTAGAATCAGAACTTTTAAATAGATTAGAAGAACGGTATGAGCTATTAAAGCATACGAACCTCTTACTATATAAAAACTATGCTGAAAATAAAGGTTTCATTAGAGCGTTAGAAAGGGAAATGGATGATATTTATAGAGGTATGTGTGTAGAGAGATGTGCAATTAGAATCAGTGTTCTGAGAAAGTTTATACCTGAAGAATATGAGCTTTATAGATGAAAATATTTGGTTTGTCCCTATTCCAGATTGTATGAGAATCAACCAAAGAGAAAACAATCGTATTTCAGGTAAGACTACTGAAACTCTAGGAAGATTAGCAAAAGAAATAAAGCTATTAAAGCGTACAATAAAGACCTTTAGAAAGGAAAAAGCCTATACAATTGATATTAAACAGGCTGAAATAATGTTAGATAGATTAAAGGACGATTTCAGTTCGCTTTCTTTTAATAGAAATTTTTGGTTTAAGAATATGAATAATTTCAGAATAGATGATGACTATATGAAATATGATTACGAATATTCTTGGCGAATATAATAAATAGAAATACACCTAGGTAGTTAAATTAGAGTTACTTCATTCATTTTGGTCATATCTGATAAAAAACTCTAATAAAAATACTCTTAGGTTTTTGGGAGGGTCGCATAGTGGTTAATTGCAGCGGACTGTAAATCCGCTCTCATTTGAGTTCGTAGGTTCGAATCCTACCCCTCCCACATTAATAACTTACCAGTAGTTACTACTCAGTTACTTCGCAATAATCTTTTAAATTATCTCGCTATAATAAGCTGAGTAACCATACTCTGGTAATATATAGGTGTAGCACAGTTGGTAGTGTACTGCATTTGGGATGCAGGGGTCGCTGGTTCGAGTCCAGTCACCTATACAATAATTAAAATACTGTAATATGAAGAGTGTAGAAGAAATTAAATCAAGCTTACGTACATACATAGGTACAAAGCAGATAAAGGCTTTCCCTATGAGTTGGGGTGATTACTGTAAGCTAAGAGGATTTGAGGTTGGAGATAAACATCCAAATACTATTGGTTATATAGTAGAATATCCTCTTACGGAAGACTCTACCCCTAATGTAGAAGGTTTTGATGGTTATGTGTCTTGGTCTCCTGTTAAAGCTTTTGAAGAAGCTTATATGGTTGCAGAACACGAAACTCATCTAATACGTATAGAGATAAGTAGAACTAGAAAGGAAATAGAAAGACTAGAGAAGAAATTAGAAGAAGAATCCAAACGATTCCAAATGATTGATTCTATAGGACAACTTACAAGCATAAAGATACAGGTACTAAAGACTTATCTAGAAACTTTAAAGGCTGAGTTCTTTAAGTATACAAACGTTCAACTTAGATAAAACCATAATGGTTGTAGTTATTATTCAATTACTTCAATTCAATTATCAATCAGATACTTCAATTCAATTATCAATCAGA
>ERZ773233.59-NODE-59-length-93758-cov-19.709262_pt1 | contig 93758 bp, 81 predicted proteins | sample MGYA00580991_ERZ773233 | MGnify/ENA primary metagenome ERZ773233 (study PRJEB29015, sample SAMEA2738178) | human oral metagenome | biome: human oral; feature: human-associated habitat; material: saliva | place: China | collected 2161 ...
TGAATATCTTCTTTTACCACTCGACCTTTACGACCCGTACCTTTTACGCGATCAAGGTTAATACCGTATTCACGTGCTAAACGACGAATCACCGGTGTTGCGTGTGCATAACCTGCGCTTGCTACAACTTGTTCTTGGCTTAAACCAGATACATTACCTGATTGTGCTGCCGGCGCTGCTGCAGGTGCTGCTTGAGGCGCTGGAGCTGCCGCTGCTGGAGCTGTTGCAGGTGCAGCTGCGGCAACCGGTGCGGCACCTGCCACTTCAAATTTCATAATTAATGAACCAGTTGAAACTTTATCACCTGATTTCACTAAAATTTCTTTTACCACACCCGCAAACGGAGCTGGCACTTCCATCGAGGCCTTATCGCCTTCAACGGTGATTAAAGATTGCTCTTCAGAAACGCTGTCACCAACGGCAACCATGATTTCAGTTACGTTAACTTCATCACCACCGATATCTGGTACATTCACTTCTTTAATGGCTGAAGCTGTTGGTGCTACTGCAGGTGCCGAAGCTTGTTGAGCTGGCGCTGCGGCTGGTGCTGCGCCTGCCACTTCAAATTTCATGATTAATTTGCCAGTAACAACTTTATCGCCCACATTGATTAAAATTTCTTTTACTACGCCAGCAACAGGAGCAGGCACTTCCATTGACGCTTTATCACCTTCAACATTGATGATTGATTGGTCTACTTCAACGGTATCGCCTACTTTCACCATAATATCAGTCACGTTTACTTCGTCTGAACCGATATCTGGTACATTGACTTCAACTACACTTGCAGCTGCTGGTGTGGCTGCCGGCGCAGGTGCTGCTGCAGCTGGAGCAGGTGCTGCCGCATCCGCTGACTCTAAAACAAGCATTGGTGTGCCAGTTGTGACTTTATCACCCACTTTTACTAATACTTCTTTTACCACACCAGCTTCTGGTGCTGGTACTTCCATTGAAGCTTTATCACCTTCAACATTAATAATGCTTTGATCTGCGGTAATGGTATCACCTACTTTCACCATCACTTCTGTTACGGTAACTTCATCACTACCGATATCAGGAATTTGAATTTGTTTTGACATGTTATCTTACCTTTAAAAAACGCAGTTAAAATCAACCGCACTTTATTTGTAGATGCTCCTGTGTGCTCTCACACACAGGATGTTTTTATTAAGCGTAAAGCGGATTTAAAATTTCAGTTTTTAAACCAAATTTCGCGATTGCATCAGCCACCACTTTCGCATCAACTTTGCCTTGTTTTGCAAGTTCATGTAATGCTGCAACTACAACATAACGCGCATCCACTTCAAAGTGTTCACGTAAGTTTTCACGGCTGTCTGAACGACCGAAACCATCAGTACCTAATACGTGATAGCTTTGTGCAGGAATGAATGCTCGAACTTGTTCTGCAAACAATTTCATGTAGTCAGTTGCTGCAACCGCTGGTGCATCGTTCATTACTTGTGCGATGTAAGGTACGCGTGGTTTTTCAGTTGGGTGTAACATGTTCCAACGTACTGCATCCGCACCTTCACGAGCGACTTCAGTGAATGAAGGCACGCTATATACATCTGAGCTTACACCATATTCATTAGCAAGGATTTGTGCTGCTTCACGAACGTGACGGAAGATTGCACCAGAACCTAATAATTGAACATGACCTTTGTTGCCTTTCGCTTCAACGGTTTCAAATTTATAAATACCTTTACGAATACCTTCTTCTGCACCTTTTGGCATTGCTGGTTGTTCGTAAGTTTCGTTTAATGTAGTGATGTAGTAGAACACATCTTCTTGTTTTTCACCGTACATACGGTTGATACCGTCTTGTAGGATAACTGCCACTTCATAAACATAAGCAGGGTCATAAGACACACAGTTAGGAATAACAAGAGATTGAATATGGCTGTGACCATCTTCGTGTTGTAAACCTTCACCATTTAATGTTGTACGGCCAGAAGTACCACCGATCATGAAACCACGTGCTAATTGATCACCTGCCGCCCACATTAAGTCACCCACACGTTGGAAACCAAACATTGAGTAGTAAATGAAGAATGGAATCATCGGAAGGTTATTGACAGAGTATGAGTTCGCTGCAGCTAACCAAGATGATGCCGCACCTAATTCATTGATACCTTCTTGTAATACTTGACCATCTTTCGCTTCACGGTAGTACGCCACTAAATCACGGTCAGAAGGCACATAGTTTTGACCATGTGGGTTGTAAATACCGATTTGACGGAATAAACCTTCCATACCGAAAGTACGCGCTTCGTCAGCAACAATTGGCACAATTTGTTTACCAATGTCTTTATCTTTCAATAAGGTATTTAAGAAACGTACAAATGCCATTGTAGTTGAAATTGGACGAGCTTGAGCTTCCAATAATGGGGCAAACTCTTCTAATGCTGGCACTTTAAATTCAGTGGTGAATTTTGGTAAACGTTTTGGTAAATAACCATTTAACGCTTTACGTCTGCCGTGAAGATAATTGTACTCTTCCGAACCTTCTGGGAAGGTGATGTATGGATAGTTAGGAATATCTTCATCTTTAATATCTAATTGGAAATGATCACGGAAAGATTTTAAGCTTTCAAGAGACATTTTTTTAGATTGGTGCGCAGTGTTTTTACTTTCTGCTTCAGGAATTTTATAACCTTTAACCATATGCGCTAAAATCACAACAGGTTTACCTGCAGTTTGCGCTTTATGGAATGCCGCATAAAGTTTTTCTGAATCGTGACCACCACGTCTTAATGCCCAGATTTCATCATCTGTCATGTCTGCTACTAATGCAGCGGTTTCTGGGTAACGACCGAAGAAGTGTTCACGAACGTATGCACCATTCTTAGATTTGAAGGTTAAATAGTCACCGTCAACTACTTCCATCATTAATTGGGTTAATTTGCCGGTAGTATCTTTTGCAAATAATTTATCCCAGCCACTACCCCACATGACTTTGATCACTTCCCAACCTGCACCAGCAAATAAACCTTCTAATTCTTGAACGATTTTGCCGTTACCCGTTACTGGACCATCTAAACGTTGCAAGTTACAGCTTACAACGAAGATTAAGTTATCTAAGCCTTCACGTGCTGCGAATGTTAAATCACCTTTTGCTTCGATTTCATCCATCTCACCGTCACCAAGGAAAGCATACACTTTTTGATCTTTGGTGTCTTTTAAACCACGGTTATCTAAGTATTTTAAGAAACGAGCAGTACGGATCGCATTTACAGGACCTAAACCCATAGATACGGTCGAGAATTGCCAGAATTCAGGCATTAATTTCGGGTGTGGGTAAGAAGAAAGACCTTTGCCTGGTTCACATTCCTGACGGAAGTTATTCATTTGATCTTCAGTAATACGACCTTCAACAAATGCACGAGCATACATACCTGGTGCTGCGTGGCCTTGGAAGAAGACTAAGTCACCGCCGTTTTTATCTGTCGCCGCTTTGAAGAAGTGGTTAAAACAAACTTCATACATGCTTGCTGCAGATTGATAAGTTGAAATGTGACCACCTAATTCAAGATCTTTTTTCTGGCCACGTAATACCGCCATGATCGCATTCCAACGTACAGCACTACGAATACGACGCTCAATAGCTTTATCACCTGGGTATGCTGGCTGTTCAGAAACTGGGATGGTATTAACATAAGGGGTTGTTACGCCACCTTTTGCAATGTTCACACCACCATTACGTGCCTGATCAATCACCTGATTGATGATGTAATGCGCACGCTCTGCGCCTTCTGCACGAATTAATGAATCAACAGCTGACAACCAATCCTGTGTTTCAATTGGGTCAATATCGTTTACTAAGGTATCTGACATAGTCTTTCCTTATTTTACTGAGTGAAAATGAAGTTTGGTCATGACCAAACACGAAAATCAAGCTTGTTAATCAATGTTACAAACATTTAACAAATCTTGTAAATTTTAGAAGATTTTTTGCAAGAAAGATAGTAGATTTTGACTGTTCTCGTGGTTTTCTTCCAGTTATTTCCACACTTCTGATTAAAAGAGCGGTCATTTTAGGAGGATTTTCTTAAGTTAGCTAAAAGAATACCTCACATATTGCATTCAATACCCACTTTGTTCTAAAGTGCTCGCATACTTTTTTAGCTTTATAGAGGATAAAATATGAACACGACAACTCGCCCAATCTTTTCTCATAAACGAATAGCGCTCGTTGCACATGATAGCTGCAAACAAAACCTGCTCAATTGGGTAAAGAAACATAAAGAAGCTCTCGCTCCCCATCAACTTTATGCAACAGGTACAACTGGCCATCTATTGTCTAGAGAAACGGGACTCAAAATAGACTCGCTATTAAGTGGCCCGATGGGAGGCGATCAACAACTTGGTGGACTAATTGCTGAGAAAAAAATTGATATGATGATTTTCTTTTGGGATCCGATGAACGCGGCGCCACATGATCCCGATGTAAAAGCCTTAATGCGTATTGCAACCGTTTGGAATATTCCGGTGGCGATTAATCAAAGCACCGCTGATTTTCTTTTAACATCAAGCTTATTTGAGCAAGAAATCAATATTGATATCCCTGATTATGACGGGTATTTAAAGGCGCGTTTAAATTAACCAAATAAAAAGGAGATAAATCACTTTATCTCCTTTCTAATTATTTCGTTGTTAATTACCGGCCCTGTGCCGCAGCTCCCATCATTAGCATAAATAACACACCTTGAACCTGCTCTTCTGGAATCACTTGACCATTAAGTTTGAGCTCTCCCTTTTCAAGCACTAAGTTAAGCGTCACATTTTTATCATTATTCACCATAATATTTTGTGCTGCAGCTTGTTTAGCTTGCTCTTCAATTTGTGCTTTAATCAACGCTTTATCTGCTTCTGGATCTAATTGTGTCATAAGTTTTTCTGCAGCTGCTTTATCCACATGAATATTCACTGCAAAATCTGTAAACTGTTTATATAAACTCCCCGCCAGTAAATCAAATTTCGGATCTTTCGCTAACGCCACATTTAAATCTAATGAGACTTTACCCTGGCTATTTGAAATTGACATTGGGTTTAGTTTAAATTGAGGTTGATTATTAAAAATAGCCATACCATGATTTTCAACCCATGAGCTTAAAATTTCAGAGACCATTTCCTGATTAGCATTTTCATCATCACTGACTGATTTGAAAGCAGTGAAAAATGCTTCAATCAATGCATTAGCTGCATTTGCTTCAATATGGTTTAATTCGCTATTGTTAGTTAGTTTTCCAAAATCCTTCCCATCAATAACTATCGAGTCTACCGTATTTTCACCTTTAAGATTCAAAAAATCACCATTAAGTGAAATATCAGATGTTGCTTTAGTACCCTTGTAAATAATAGAAACCGTATCGTCTAAAGAATTAGTGTTAGTCATTTCGATACTTTCAGCTGAAGAAACGCTTTTTCCCGTATAAATATAAGCCCACTTGGTTGGGTTGAATGAGGTTTCAAATTTCAAGCCTTTCATTTTCATTGTTACTGATTTGGGCATAACAACATCTTTGCTCTCTTCTATTTCAATATTATCAAAGTTTGAATTGAAGCTTATTTCATCTGAAACCAGATCATATTTACCCGCACGATCTTTATCAACATCAAAACCTATATTGATATTTGACCAAGCTAATTTATTTTGTGGAGAATTTGGATCTGTCACTTCCCCAGCAGCTAATTCAACTTTACCTTTTGTTGCTAAGCTATAGCTAGTAGAGGCTTGATATTGAACTGGCTTATCTGATTTAAGTAAATCAAATAAAGGTTGGGTTGTTTCATTTTTACCAATCACACCTTGTGCTGAAAACATAGTTGGAACAAAGTTGAATTTTTCTAGCTGATTAAGCGGAAATGGGCCATGATAAAGTTTCGTTGAAAGGGGAATAGTGAATACTTTCCCTTCTTTAGGTAAAGAAATAACCACTTCATCTTCTACTTGAGAGGTAAAGAAACCGCGTTCAAACTGTTTATTTTGATACCAATCATCACATTAGAATTGGTAGTTAAGATCTATACGGTAGTAATCAGAAAGTTTTTCATTATCACCAGTAGATTTGTTTGTCTTGTTATTGAAGCCGTAGTATGCAGTTAAGCCTACATTGTCTTGTACTGCATAGTTTGCAGTTGCTAACCAACCTTTGAAGCCACGTAATTTAGTTACAAATGTAGATGTGTTATCAAGGTATCTAGTAGTATCATCATAGCCAATTTGCCATGTGGAGGATTGAGCAGTCATGTTTTCACCAAAGTTGAAATATTGTGCTTTCACATCCCATGTACCACGTTTAGCTTGATTATACGCACCGTAACCAAGGCCAGCAGTCCAACCATAACCATGAGAAACGCCAGGAGCTTTCACCCATTCACCACCAACCCAAACTTTATCAAAGTTCATGTCCGTGCTGAAGCCATACATGTTACGGATATCATTGTTAGATGATTTTTCCTTGTTGTGACGAGCATAGAATGCACCAAGGGCTACATGTTTATTCAATTCACCTTTCAAACCAGCATATGTAATGGTGAAGTTTTTATCTCTATCAATTGTACGTTCGCCATATTCATCGGTTGCATAGCCACCTTCAACAGCATAACCATATGCTGCTTGGAATTGAACTTTATCATTCCCCGCATTAAATTGAGCACCATCAAATGTATCGTCATAGATTAAACCATTGCCAAATGTTTGTTGGAAACGACCAACCTTAGCGGATACTCTTTCACCAAATTTGTGATTTACATACGCACGATCAATAGTTACAGTACCAGGTTTCAAACCAATAGCGCCTACACCAGATGGAGTATGTGCATCACCAAATTCAATATTACCAGAAGTCATACGAACTACTGCTTCTGTACGATCATTAACCTTTGCATTGAATTGAACGCGAGCACGAGCATCAAATAAAGAACGTTGACTATAATCACGGGAATCAAGATTAGTTCTATCAGTTACATAGTGACCATTCTTTTCTTGTGCCCCCAAATAACGAAGACGCATATCGCCTGTTACTTTCACATTACCTACGCGATCTTCCAAACGACCAACGCGAACTCCTAAATTATTCAGTTCGTTAGAGAATTCGTCAGCCAAACGATTAATCATCGCTTGTTGTTCCGCATTAGCCCGGTCTTGATTAGCCATTGCTTTTGCAATCATTTGAGCCATTTCAAAACGAGTAATTTCTTTTTGCCCTTTGAAAGTCCCATCTGGATAGCCATTCACAACACCTGCTGCAGCCAATTGGGATACAGCTTGATAAGCCCAAGAATCTGTGCTCACATCAGAAAATGGATTGTTAGCAAATGCAGTTGTTGCGCCCAATACAGCCGTTGCTGCTAACATTGCGGTAATTTGTTTTTTCATAATCTTACCCCACAAAAACACTAACTATACACGATTAAAATTAACAATTAATAACCACCATAAGTCATTATATACAGGTTATTATCATCAAAATATTTATACATTGTAAGTGTATCATATATAAAATATTTTTCATAGTATTTTCATGAATATAGAATGTAGTATCAATGAAGCACACCTTGATAACCCTTCTTAGAAATTAGTACAGGCCTGTAGCATTGTTCAAGCCCCTTAATAGCTCTTCTAAAAATTAGTACAGGCGTGTACTAATTTTTAAAAGGCATGTACGAAGGTTCGGAATTTACTACAGGCGTGTTCTAATTCTAGAGACACCATATAATTGATTAAGTTTATTTGGATTTGACGATATATATAATTTTCCTTATAATAAAAGAAGATAGCCAAGCGAGTAGTTCCGTCAGGCTCATCTCAAAAAATACGAAAGTGATGAAATGGCCTTTCAGTTACCTAGTTACCTTAGGATAACGAAGGGCTATTTGTCTTTTCCAAGACAAATAAGAGCCACAAGTGCGCCAAAGGCAATAACAACAGTCATTACCTCTAGAATTATCATGATTAACTCATAATCACTCATAGAGCACCCCTCCCTCCATTAACGAAGAGAGGCCCAACCTCGCTGACTATCTTAAACTAATTATAAAGAGAACTTTTGTTTTAAGCAATAAGCATCTATAAATACAGATATATGAGTTAATTTATAAAAGCCCCAGAGTAGTAACAGCTAATATATACAGCTATTAGTACTCTGGGGCTATTTATATATCGATTATATCCTCAGATTGTTTTAGGTAAACATATCTTAGAATTTATGTGTAAATCCAGCGTTCACAGACCAGCCTGCTTTATAGTCGCCAGATAATCCGGTACTAATATCAGCATAAAGGCTATTGTTAGCATTGATTCCGTAACGGCCACCGAATGCAAGGTCAGTCCATGTCCCTTTAAGGTCTTGTTCTGTTGATTTCACAGTAGAACCACTTGTGTATGTAGTTTTTACCGAGCCAGAGAAGGCATGGTTAACGCCGACACGAGTATAGATACTCCCTGAGCCAAAGGTCTTACCAATCTCAAGGCCAAGACCGCCAGCAGTGCTACTTACGCCAGCTTGGTCTACATGCATGGTGCCTGCATTAAAGCTATCTCCACCAAAGTGAGTATAGCTCAATTGTGCTTGCGGTTCGATGTATACACCATTTTGTAATTTCACAGTTTTACCATAGCGAGCGCCGATAGTGTATGCATTAGCCTTCGTTTCGCCAGATAGGCTTTCACCAATTTCATTACGAGCTGTGAAAGTATTCGTTACATGACCAACTTGGGATTCAAGTTGAATGTATTGATCTCGGCCGAGGTCTTTCAAACCATAGGCGCCAACAGCAAAGGCCTTTTCTTTGCCAGAGCCATTGAACACATAATCATCATGGCCACGAAGGTAAGACACTTGACCACCTACGGTCCAACCGCTACTAGTTTTAGCGTCGTAACCACCTTGGATACGTGTATATGTGGTATCTGTATCAATACCTTGTGCATCATAGCTGTATTGACCACCACCGATATGGGCCCAAATACCTGTTGTTGCGCCTTGTTGCAATGCACGAGGACGGTAAGTATTTGTTAATGTGCGCCAACCGTTGATGTTGCTCATAATCGCAGAACGAGTACCACGCATATGCGGAGTATCATAGCCTGTTGTAGGTGCTGGTGCTGGAACTGGCGCTGGTTGCGGTGCCGGTTGTGGAGCCGGCGTTGGTGTTGGTGCCGGTTGTGGCGCAGGTGTCGGCGTTACTGTTGTATTACCGTACACATATTTACCTTGGCCGTTTTGATCGGCTTGCCATGTAATAGCACCGTCTTTAGCATAGCCAGATGTTAATACCTTAAAACGTCCAGATTCAGCACCTTCAGAAGCAATGGCTACTGAGCCTTCAAGGTTTCTTTCACCAGTCACATAGTTATGATAATACACCTTATGTGCAAGATTATCTAAAACCTTGTTTACATTATCCTCAGTAGACAAGTCTAGTCCTTTGCGGCTAGTGTATAGATGAGCGCCAGAATTAGGGGCTGCACTTGTGATATGAATGTCACCACCCCAGAAGGAATCAGCCGTTAAACCATTATATGTTGTGGTTGGCGGTGTATATTCTGGATCTTCGGTATCTGCATATTCATCATTAGGATCATAAATAAAATTCACATGGCCTTCGAGTTTATCAATATAGAGTTTATTATGCTCATTTTGCTCTACCCCATTTTGGAAATTGCGATTCGTTGAACCAACGAGTCGATGTACACGGCTAGGCATAGTACTGCTATCAAGGTTAGTGCCATTAAGACCACCTTGATACAATAGCTCCCAAGCCCCTCTTTCACCAAGGAACACATTGATATTATTATAATGCCGATCATGTTCATCAGCTAAATTGAAAGCTAGCCCAGACCAATAGGATTCCTCACCATCTATACCGATATTGATGGTTGAGTCGTGAACTGGATCATTTTTAACTATAACATCGCCTTCAACGAATATTTTATCACCCGTAAACTGGCCATCTTGGTCATTAACACCTATATTAATTGTGCCGCCTTGAGCAAGGGCAACAGGTGTACTCACTCTACCAGAATTATATACACCTTCTTTCAATGTAATGGTACCACCATTTTTACTGGTAGCAAATGCACTATGACCATAGTCAATATTAGAACGCCCATCTTCAATAATAACCATACCACCATTCGCTACTATAGAAGATATATTTTTATCGTATTCTGGGAATACACGTATCATATCATCACTGTTAGCTACAAAATCTGTATTATCAGTATACGGAGCGGTATAAGCCGCATCTACCACCATATTGGGAATTACAGATCCAGCAATCGCCAGTGCCACAGCTAGCGATAGCTTTGCTTTACATACATGTCTCATAATAGTCCTCTCACTCTCACAATGTAAACAAACTATAAATTATCTTAAATTATAATTTATAATTTGTTGTTTGTAAACATGAGAAGAAAATTGTGGCTCTTATTTATCTTGGAAAAGACAAATAGCCCTTCGTTATCCTAGGATAGCTAGTGAACTCAAGTCACATCTTAGGCTTTAAATATAACACCATTATGCTCTAGTTGTTCCACTGTTTTTTTACCAATGCCCGGTAGCATCAATACTTCTTGTTTAGTAATTGTTTTAAAATCATCTACTGTGTATAGGCCGGCTTGTGAAAGTGTAATCTGTGCACCAAACCGTATATTGTCATATACCGGATTGCTACGCACAGCCCCGCCTTTAGCAACCTCTACGGGACTCATATGAGCGGACTCGCGTTTTCCTATATAACTATCATTAGAGTACCGATTCGCAACAGTTCGACCGGTAACACGTTCATACGCATCATATAAAATCTGCCATAATGGACTTTCAAAATCCACCAATTGAGTTGGTAAAAATGAGATAGCAGTATATAAGCTTATTAATTCTCGTGGATCAAAATCTATGTTAATCACTTGATGTACCATATACATAATGGTCTCTAAGTGGTCTTCTACAAAATCGTTCCACCGTGTTGCATCTTGTAATAACCACTCAATATCTTCATATTCATCAATAAGGTCTGCTAATACATCATGGGCAATCTTGCTTTCACCACACTGTAAAGCCAATAAAATATACAGCATATGCATCGGTAACATGATATCCGGAGCCTGATTAAATGCATTTTGTATATCATCACAACATGCAAGATAACGCTGATACACCTTGCGACCACGATCCCAATTGGCAGCGCCACAACAAGCAACCATCATATACACAAGGAATCCCGAATGATCTTGCTTGTCCCCGTGAAAAACTGGCGTAAAGCATGCAATCGCATCATTATACATATTGTATTCTAAATATATCATCCCCATGTCGATGAGACAGCGCATATAAGGACGCGCCTCTAGCACATTCCAATCTATTCTCTTAGGTTTTTCTAACGATTCTACTAGCTGTTTTAGCTGATGAAGTTGAAAGCTTGGATGTAATTCAAGGGCTATAAGTTCCCGTTTAGCATCTACTTCGTCAGGACATAACGCAAGGATTTCATTGTACAATTTCTTTGATTTCTTAGTCGTATCAGCCTCTTCTGCAGCCTCGTATAAATCACGTAATTTCATTTCTATCGTATTATTAAAATCACCACGATTATATTGAGTCATAAATGCTTCTAACAAATCCTCAATAGATTTGAAATCAGATTCATGTTCGGATGCAAATTGTTTCTGTAAACGTAATAATAACTCACTATAAAAGTTAAACATAGAGTATCTCCTTATACATATGAACGTAAAAATACTACTCATATGTAATATAGCACGAAAAATCCCCTTGGTCAGTACCTAGATACTCATCAAGGGGATTGTTTTAGTTATGAACGATACCAATAATCAGATTAGAATTGGTAGTTAAGGTCTACACGGTAGTAGTTAGAAAGTTTTTCGTTATCGCCAGTAGCCTTGTTTGTTTTGTTGTTGAAGCCGTAATATGCTGTTAAGCCTACGTTCTTTTGTAATGCGTAATCAGCAGTTAATAACCAACCTTTAAAGCCTTGGTAATTCATTGTAGTAGTAGCTATACCAGGTGCAACTGTAGTCCATGCTGTATTAGTTGTATCGTATGCAATGTCCCATGTAGAGGATGCAGCGCCTAAGTTTTGGCCGAAGTTGAAGTATTGTGCTTTTACGTCCCAAGAACCGCGTTTTGCTTGGTCGTAGTCACCATAGCCAAGGCCAGCAGTCCATGCAGAACCATGAGAAACGCCAGCAGCTTTCACCCATTCGCCACCAACCCAAACTTTATCAAAGTTTAGGTCTGTGCTGAAGCCATACATGTTTCTAAGTGCGTCACCACTAGATTTGTGCGCATTTCTACGCGCATAGAAGCCGCCAAGGTTTACATGTTTATTAAGTTGACCTTTAACGCCTGCATAGGTGAAAGTTTTGTTAGATTTTTTAGTTAAGCCGTCAAAAGCACCTGCCACGGCATAGCCGTAAGCTGCTTGGAATTGAACTTTATCATTGCCTGCATTGAATTGAACGCCATCGAATGTGTCATCGTAAATCAAACCGTTGCCGAGCATTTGGTCGAAGCGACCAGCTTTCACAGACACGCGTTCACCAAATTTGTGATTTACATAAGCACGGTCGATAGTAGCCGCTGCATTGCCACCATTCGTAGCATCGCCAAATTCAAAGTCCCCAGATGTTACGCGAACGACAGCGTCTGTGCGGTCATTGACCTTCGCATTGAATTGAATGCGAGCACGCGCGTCGAATTGAGAACCTTTGCTGTAATCGCCCTCAGCGTTTACATAGTTACCATTTTTCTTTTGGGAACCAAGATAACGAAGACGCATGTCGCCTGTTACTTTCACATTACCAACGCGGTCCTCTAAACGAGCCACACGAACGCCCAAATTATTCAATTCGTTAGAGAATTCATCAGCCAAACGGTTAATCAAAGCTTGTTGTTCCGCATTCGCACGATCTTGGTTAGCAAGCGCCTTCGCAACCATTTGTGCCACTTGGAAACGAGTAATGCCATTTTCGCCTCTGAAAGTCCCATCTGGATAGCCAGTGATGATGCCAGTGCTAGCCAATTGAGACACGGCTTGGTAGGCCCAAGAATCAGGGGTTACATCGGAAAATGGGTTCGCTGCAAACGCAGTTGTTACACCCAACACAGCTGTTACTGCAAAGATAGCGGCAAATTGTTTTTTCATAACTATACCTCTCTCCAAAAAAGAATCATACACATCTGCAAATCGGCGCTACTAACACGTATCTCCCTAACCCCTTATAAGTGATAACCGTTATATACAGAATATAACATAAGTATAACATATTATAATAAATATTTTATATTTTAGTGTAAAGTTCATTGGATTTTCATAGGATTGTAAAGATAACCTCAACACCTGTAGAAAAACCGCAAATATAACAAAAAAGATGACGAAATATATATTTTGCCATCTTATTTCGCCATCTTTTTGCATTTTATTAAGCTGTGCTAATCTATTGAATTAGAATTGATAATTTAGCTCTACACGGTAGTAGTTTGGTAAGTATTCATTAAGTGAACCATCGATGCGATGCGTTTTATTCTTAAATCCATAATATGCATTGAGACTCACATTATCTTGCAACGCGTAGTCCACAGTGGCCATCCAGCCTCTAAATCCACGAAATGTTTGCATGACAGATGGTGGTGTTGCATTATAATCCCAATGGTAATTGTTGGCATCAAATGGGAAGTTCCATTTGGATCCATAAGGCGCTAAGTTTTGATCAAAGCTAAAATATTGCGCCTTTACATCCCAGGTGCCTTTTTTCGCGGCGTTGTAATTACCATAACCGATACCAGCAGTCCAAGCATGGCTATGTGCGGTGCCAACCGCTTTCACCCATTCACCGCCAACCCAAAGTTTATTAAAATTTATATCCGTGCTTACACCATACAAATTGCCGTATGTACTATATCGGCCGGATGTATCTCTTCTGTGGCGAGAGTAGAACGCACCTACATCGATATGCTTATTCAATGTACCTTTGAGGCCTGCATAATTATATTGATCCCGTTCTGGTAAGAAACGGTTTTCATTATTCTCTGCCACTGCATAGCCATGGGCTAATTGAAGTTGAACCTTGTCGTTACCCGTGTTGAACTGAATACCATCGAATGTATCATCATACAATAAACCATTACCGATGACTTGATTAAAACGGCCCACCTTTACAGACGTATGGTTACCAAATTGATGATTTACATAGCCCCGAAGACCGTCGTCGTACCTAACACGGTCATTGTGGCCAACATCGTTGCAAAGTGTTTTTTCATAATCTAACCCTCTCCACAAACACAATACACTGTTATTAATATACTTTTATTAATAACATATATACATTACACAACACATATACATTAGGACATCACATTAGAATTGATAATTAAGCTCTACACGGTAGTAGTTAGCCAAGGATCGCTTATAACTAGCAAGTTCAGGTTTTGTTTTACCTTTGAACCCAGCATATACACTAAGGCCTAGATTATCTTGCAATGCATAGTCTACAGTACCAAGCCAGCCCTTATAGCCGTGGAACCATAAGTGACCACCATTGTCAACTTGTGTAGAATCATAGGCAAGGTTCCATTTAGAGGATACAGCGCCCATCTTTTCATCAATATTGAAGTATTGGGCTTTTACATCCCAAGTACCTTTTTTAGCTATGTCATACTGACCATAGCCTACACCGGCAGTCCACCCTGTGCCATAATCCGTATGGGCTGCTTTCACCCATTCACCACCAATCCAAACCTTATCAAAATTAATATCGGTATGGAAACCATAAAACGTTCTAAATGTGAAGCCCATATTATATGGTGAGTTCATACGAGCATAGAAACCGCCCATACTGATATGTTTATTTGGCTGACCTTTGAGGCTAGCATAGGTAACGGTATCATTCATATCTGCGGAGGTATTGGTAAACATTCCTTTTAAGAAATAGCCATGGGCCCCTTGGAATTGAATTTTATCGTTGCCGATGTTAATCTGAGCACCGTCAAATGTATCGTCATAGAAATAACTATTACCGATGACTTGGTTAAAGCGACCTACTTTTGCAGATACATATTTGCCAAATCGATGATCCACATAAGCGCGGTCGATGTAAGCTGCTCCAGTCGATTCACCTGTATTATCATCGTAAGTATTACCAAATTCAATAGAATCGGTCGTCATACGCACTACCGCATCAGTCTTATCGTTAATCTTCGCATTGAATTGGACACGTGCACGCATATCAAATTGGGACTTTTTGCTATACTCCCCTTGAGTTCTTATGAAACCATCGTCCGTATCTTTAGTGCCAAGATATCGCAACCGCACATCGCCGGTTACTTTCACATTGCCCACGCGGTCCTCTAAGCGGTTAACGCGAACGCCCAAATTATTCAACTCATTGGAAAATTCATCAGCTAAACGATTGATCATCGCTTGTTGCTCTGCATTCGCGCGGTCTTGATTAGCCATGGCCTTTGCAATCATTTGGGCCATTTCAAAACGGGTAATATCCTTTTGGCCTTTGAAAGTCCCATCTGGGTATCCATTAACGATACCAGCTGCTGCTAATTGGGATACAGCTTGATAAGCCCAAGAATCTGGTGTTACATCAGAAAATGGATTAGCGCCGAAGGCAGTCGTTACACCCAACACAGCTGTTGCCGCCAACATAGCAGCCAATTGATGTTTCATAAATACCTCTCTTATACAGAAACTATATGTTACACACGCTATAGTCGCATGAATCAGTATATAAGTACCCTCGTTTCCCTTATATACACATCATACAAACATAATATTCCTTTCTAGTATAACAATGAGAAATAAATAATCGATAAGCAGAGAATAAAATATTCATATTATTTTCATTTTTACACAAGCAAAAAAGCTGTACTAAAATCTGATAAGCTCACATTTTGATACAGCCTTATTACTATAAAATTTTAACTACTTAATACAAAAAAACTAATGACATAAATCATAAAGTCCATATTTACCTCTCAAATCACGTATTTTATTATATTGTACTTTTAATAGATAAGCTGCCTCCACCAAATTGGTAACTTCATATTGAAATACACGCTTAACTGAACCTTCAGTTTTAATATCCCAATCGAAAAACCCTTGAGCAAATTCAGATGCTTTAGGTTTGGGATTTTGCTGATTATATGTTCTCCATTTATTTATATGTATAATAAATAGAATTTCAAACTCAGGATACGTATATATATAATAAATAGGAATATGACGGAACTCTCTAGGTAACGTAATTGTTTCTTTTAAACTATCTAATATATAAATGAGTGCTGGTGGTTTATCAAAATCATTACGCAGTATTTCCTGTAAATGTTTAGTACGTTGTTTACGGGTGCGCAATTTTCTTAAATTATCAAAATTACAACTGCTTACATCTAAAGTTAATTTTTCTTCTTCAGATAACCACTTTAAGGCATCCTCTTCATTTCGGCCTTCACAGAAGAAAATAATATAATGATCTATACATATATCTGTTAATATAGACATATTACACCTATTTAACAGTACCCGCTAACGCCTGCTCTGCTGCTTTCATTGATGCATATTTAGGTACTGTTCCTTTAATTAAATTACCTAAAATAACATTTGATTTGAGTAATTCATTACGTTCAATTTCATCACTGTATTTAACAGCCTCTAATGTTCCATCATTACGTTTACGAGTAATATAAATATTATCTTTTCTTACAAAAGTATCTAATAGTTCGGGGTAGTGAGTCGTAAAAATTAAGCAGGCCCCATAAGGGTTATAATCCCTATTTTCAAATAAAGATAGGATCCATTCTACAAGACGTTTATTAATATGATTTTCTATCTCATCGAATAAAATATACCCTCCTGCTTTTAATACAGATTGGAGAGCGGGGAAAAAGTGCAATGCTTTTACAGTACCAGAAGATAAGATGGATTCTAAATCATCATAGGATACATCATACTCAGAATCACCATCTTTTTTAAATTTCAACTTATATTTATCTTTACTATCTGACTGTTCAATACAACTAATTGCACTATCAAAACACTGTATAATTGACACATCAGGAATAGTAGGTCGTATATTCCGAACTGTATTATATTTTTCAAATGAACAAAGTACCTTTGTTGCCTTATCCTTAAACATGCTTGCAATACTCATATCATCAAGTAAAAACTTAGCATCTTCAAAATCAGTACGTTGATTAATAACCTTAGAATGTACAAAATTGAATAGATTCTTTTTAGTCAATTTAGAAAACGATCGTACTTTTAATATCTCATTTTTATAAACAAAATCATATTCATCATCCATTGTATATCGTTTTATAATTGAAGATGTTAATTCTAAGATTTGTTTATCAATTTCAAACCACATAACAAAAACTATTGGTTTCTCATTTGTACCATCAACACTTCCTATAATTTTCTGAATAATTGGTTTAATATGAGGATCATTCAATCTAGCATCATTAGCCACAATCTGTAATAATATCTGAATAACTTCTAAAATCGTTGTCTTACCGGTTGCATTAAGACCTGTGAAAGCTATTAAATTTTGGGAATAAATAGACGCTCCACTGTCAATCCTATAAGCCCTTTCTATGTTGTCATTATCAGTAATTAACTGACTCACTTTATCAGTTGCCACTAAATCAATATGTAAATTTTTACCAAATAGATTAGTGTTGTGTATTTCAAATCCTAATAACCGCACTATAACACCTCCTTTTTTAATTATTATAACACATTAGATAGATTTAAAACATTTATTTTGTTTAGAATAGAAAATCAGATGCAAAAAAAGATGGCGAAACATGCGTTTCGCCATCTTTGTACTTGTACTTAAACTACACTAATCTACGAGATTAGAATTGATAGTTAAGGTCAACACGGTAGTAGTTGGATAATTTATCGTTAGTACCTGTTGCTTTATTTGTTTTGTTGTTGAATCCATAGTATGCAGTCAAACCAACATTGTCTTGCAATGCATAGTTAGCAGTTGCCAACCAGCCTTTGAAGCCATAAAATGTAGGTTTTTGACCGAAATCATACGCAATATCCCATGTAGAGGATACAGCGCCCATATATTGACCAAAGTTGAAGTATTGAGCTTTTACATCCCAAGTACCTTGTTTAGCTTGGTCATATGCGCCATAACCGATACCTGCTGTCCAAGCAGTACCTTTGTTCATACCAGCGCCTTTAACGTATTCGCCACCAACCCAAACTTTATCAAAGTTTATATCTGTGCTGAAGCCATACAAGTTTTTGAAATCTGTATTATCAGATTTATGTTTATTATTGCGTGCATAGAAACCACCAAGGTTAACATGTTTATTCAAATCACCTTTGATGCTTGCATATGTAAATGTATTATTTTCTAATTGAGTTTGGCCTTCAGCTGCACCTTCTACTGCATAACCGTAAGCAGCTTGGAATTGTACTTTATCATTGCCTGCGTTGAATTGAACACCATCAAAACCATCATCATAAATCAAGCCATTACCGATAGTTTGATCGAAACGACCAGCTTTTACAGATACACGTTCACCAAATTTATGGTTTACATAAGCGCGATCGATGGAAGCAGATGCAGTGCTACTAGCATCACCCAATTCAAAATCACCAGAAGTCATACGAACAACAGCTTCTGTACGGTCATTTACTTTTGCGTTGAATTGAACGCGTGCACGAGCGTCAAATTTGGAATGTTTGCTGTAATCACCATCAGCAGTTACATAATGGCCATTTTTTTCTTGAGCGCCAAGATAACGAAGACGCATATCGCCAGTTACTTTCACATTACCAACACGGTCTTCCAATTTAGCAACACGAACACCCAAGTTATTCAATTCGTTGGAGAATTCATCAGCCAAACGATTAATCATAGCTTGTTGTTCAGCATTAGCGCGGTCTTGGTTAGCCATAGCTTTTGCTACCATTTGAGCCATTTCGTAACGAGTGATATCATTTTGACCTTTGAAAGTACCATCTGGATAACCGTTAACGATACCAGCTGCTGCCAATTGGGAAACTGCTTGGTATGCCCAAGAATCAGGAGTTACATCGGAGAATGGATTAGCTGCAAATGCAGTAGTTACACCCAAAACAGCTGTTGCTGCAAAAATTGCTGCAAATTGTTTTTTCATAATACAATACCTCTTCTTTACACTAAAAACAATTACTATACAATCTTGCAAAGCAATACGCTTATCCCTATGTGTCCATGTTTCCATACAAATAATACGTATACCTTTACAAGATATACGTATACTGTATCATATAGATATTAAATATCATTTAAATATTCATGAAATTTTCATTCATCTTTTATTATATATATTATTCTACTATTTCACAATTATTTACATTACAGTTTATAACAATTTACGCCCTTCTTCTTTTTATTATTAAACAACTAACTAATACAAGAGTGTAAATTGTAATAGCTCCAGTTCGATATGTAAACCAAGAATGGATATAAGAATGATTCTGTAGCATAAAGTACCAGATAAATGGCATAAATGCAATAACTATAAATGGGCTATATTTCTCATAACAACTATATTTAATAACATCTTTTATTTTACATTTCTTTAAAGAAAGATAGCTAGCCGCAACTATGATGAGCAATAAAAAATTTATCCAATAATACTTAAGATTATTTTTTAAAACATTAATATATGAAATATTTTCTCCTACAGAAGTAGCATATGTACTTGTACGATATATAACCTCATGATATGCGTCATAAATAATATTATTATCAGTCAGGTAAGTAGCAAAAATCCATTTACTCACCCATAAACCACTATACCCTATTCCCCAAATAATACTATACAAAAGAATATCTCCTAAAATCTTGATTTTTGAGACCGAATTAACACTAGTACTACATAACCAATATGTAAGCGGAATTCCTAGTGTAATTAGTGGGTATGTTAATAAGTCTATGTAAGCGGTTACTCCACCTAACACTGAGAAAAATATAGGCAGAAAAATTTTTTTATTTATAAAATACTCCCTATATCTAGCTAAAACTAGAAGTCCAGTTAATGTAATTGTTATTACACCTGTAAATTGCAGCGAAAATACTATAGATACTGGATTTAAAAATAACAATGTTGCTAATAATGGTATAATATACAGCTTTTCATTCAATCTCTGATATTGTAACCACAACAAAATTGTTAATAAGAATAATATAAATCCATTAATAATTCGAAGTCCTTCATATCCTACTACTAATAACAATGGTTTTAAGATAATTACGTAACCATGCCAATAACGAGCATAAGGCATAGTAGTTAATATATTACGATCAAATTCATTAATTTCTGATTTCAATCCCATAGTATATATAACTTCATCTGGCTCCTTATCCTTTATAGTATATCTTTGACTCAATAATGATTTTTTTATAATTGATTCATCATTATCTCGATGCGATGCTGTTAATAGCATTATAGCATCTGTATGAGTATCTAATTTTCCACCAATAACCTTCGGTGTAATATTAGGGTTTGTTTCTATAAAAAATTTATAAGATGATAAGACATGACTTTCCATTGAGTCAGTTGGTATTTTATATACGCCTATAATTAACCCTAAAGCAATAATTATAGAAATAAAAGTTGATACGATTGCAATAATAATCATTTTTAACCACTTTAAATTTATCATATATCATTGCTCCCTAATCCTTATTATATTTAAATATCCAATACTTATTAATTAGAAAATTAATTGGCATCATAACAACCATCATTATAATGGGTGATATAAATTTAGAAATATACACTACCTCGATTAAAACCCATAATCCCATTGTCATTATTAACAATGAAACTGCATATGTAATATACGTCTTAAACAAACTTATTATCCATTTCTTTTGGGGAGAAAAAACCATATAAGAATTCCAAAAAAATGTATTACATACACTACAAATCCATCCTATAACATTAGCCAATACATAATTAAAATCTAGCCAAATACAAAAATAATATAGACATAAATTTATAGCAGCACTACTAGTACCAACAATTCCAAACTTAATAAATTGTCTCCATGAGTGTATCACTTATGACCTCACTTATTATTTTTTAACATCATACTAATCATATTCAACTGAATTTCAAAATTCTGATGGCTATGTTTCACTTGTACATCTAAGATTATACCTGCAACAAAAGACATTAAAGATGACAAGAGTAAAAACATACTCACAACTAATGTAGGTTGTCTCATAACAAGTCCAGTTTCTATATAATCAATAAAAACAGGGATAAATAAAACCATAGAAATCAAGAATAAAAGTAATGCTACTAAACAAAAAAATCTGAAAGGTTTATATTGCCTATACAAATTAAAAATTGTAAATAATACCTTAAAGCCATCAGAAAAAGTATTTAGTTTACTTTCACTACCTTCTGGTCTATCCCTATAAGCTACCGGTATACTAGTAACTAACAAATTTTTATCTAACGCATGAATAGTCATTTCTGTTTCAATCTCAAAACCTTGTGATAAAACTGGAAAGCTTTTAACAAATAAAGGACTAAAGGCTCTATAACCAGTCATTACATCATCAATATTTTCTCTTGAAGCAAAAAATGTATTAATGAATTTTCTTACTAAAATATTACCTACATTATGAAAAGGTCGCTTATTTTCTTCAAAATAAGTAGATGATAAACGATCTCCTATAACCATATCAGCTTTACCAGAAAGAACCATATCACACATTTTTCTTGCATATTCAGCTGGATATGTATCATCCCCATCAATCATAAGATAACAATCTGCTTCTACCTCTCTAAACATAGATCGAATAACATTACCTTTTCCTTGACGATACTCATACTTTACAATGGCTCCTGACTCTTGAGCAATTTTAGCAGTTTTATCTCTAGAGTTATTATCATATACATAAATAGTAGCTTCTGGTAATACCGATTTAAAATCTAAAATAACCTTATTTATTGTTTGTTCCTCATTGTAACAAGGTATTAAAACCGCTAACTTAATTAAACTCATGATTACATTATTCCCCTTACATTGTTAATTATCTATATAAAATATAATTTCCCAATCTATAAATATATTTAATATTATCAGATAATTACTGGCTTTCTAAATTTATTTAATATCTATTATAGCCTCTAAATAATTCAACTTCTTCTGGTGTCCCCAATACATGAACATACTCAGATTCAATATTCTGTATTCGTACGTTCATCCCATGTTGAATCATCCAATTATACATAGGTGCAATGTATTGTTCTCCATGTTCTAAGTAATCACTTTTTACATATAGCTCATCATAAATCTCTTGGTATAACCGAGCCGTACGAAAATAATAAGCACCAATAGTACAGTTATCAGAAATACGTGTTTTTTCTCGTACCTCTATCGCATTTCCATTTGAATCTAATTTAACAAAGCTCCAATGATCTCCATCAGCTTTAAAACAAGGTATAAATCCATCACCAGTTATCTTACCTATATTCATTTGGCCTGCCTCAACATAGGTATCTATATTGTAAATAAATATTGGTTTAGATTCATCACAGTAAGGAATTGCTAAACTTGCTGTTTCAGCTTGTCCTTTAGTAAGTCTATTTAATTCAATAATCTTATAGTTCGGAATACCTATCTTTGCGCATTCATTTTCAATAAATGATATTGCATTATCTTCTTTACGTACTAAGAACATAAATGTTTCTTTTTTGAAAGCATCCATACTTATCATAGACCACTCAAATAAAGTTTTCCCTTTAACTTCTATTTGATATTTTGGGACTGTATATCCTGCTTTTTGAAAGCGAGATCCGAGACCACCCATAGTAATTACAATATTCATTTATAGGCCTCCCGACTTGATTGTTTACAAATAGCTAGTAATTCTTCTTCACTATATTTTAAAAATTCATCAGGTCGTACAGAACGATCATCAACATAAAATCCTCTATGTCCAGGCCAAGGTTTTCCATAGATAATTTCATCATAAGGAATATCCCATTTATCCAGCCAATTTAATAATACTTTAGCTGTATTAGCATTAATAAGACCTATTTGCCCTTGGTATGTTCTCATATTTCTAGAAGTATTAAGTACAATTATGGCACCTGCATCTTTATATTCTCTCATTTTAGCTACCATCTCTGCATCAGGTATAATATCCTCATATTTTTCATTTTTATCTTTAATAGGGCAAATTGTACCATCTATATCAAATATAATTCGCAAGTCCTTTTTATCCATACCGTTTATCCTACTATCTCACGAATAACCTGTTCCAATAACATAACACCTGTAGCTAACATCGCAAATTGACGTTGCTTATAATCACTATGTAAAGGAATCATACTAAGAAATAACGTAGCTTCAATTAATCTAACAGCTTGTATATTATCTATGCTTTCACGAAAAACATCTAAAAATACATTAGTGATATTATCAATTTGTTTATGCACATGATACTCAATAGTATTACCGATAACATCAATATCAAACATATCCTCAATGATAAAATCATATTTACCTTCTAATGTATGCATGAGTTTAGCTAATTCATATCTAGCATCACCATAGATATCAAATGCTCCAAATTTACCTCTAGGATCGATAACACGTATAAAGTCATAAGTATCTTCAATTAAAATATTAGCAAAACACAAATCACCATGAATAATATTAAACTGACCAATAAACGTATCAACAACCAATTTTTCAATAAGCTGTGGCAACATTTTAATATATTCATTTAACGAGCGATATTCTTTTCCATTTATAGTAATTGTATTTTCAAAAAAAGAATGAAAGTCTAGTTCATTCCGCATCATATCTAAGCGATCAAATGTTTTCTGTAAATAAATATCTCTTAATGCTGCTTCAAATTGAATTCGTTCACCTGTTACTGTAAATTTACCCATATCATTAATAGCAAATAATAACTTTTGAAAAATGGCTTGCCATTTAACAAGTGGTAAATCACCGAATACTAAACTTTCATGTAACGTATGATATCCATAATACTCCATACTCACATAAGGATCTGTTAAATCTAATGAGTAATCATATACACGAGGTAATAAATACTGTAGCTTATTAGGAATTCGTAAATACCAACGGATTTCATTTACTAATTTTTCCTTATTTTCACTTCTCTTTTTTAGAATACCCCGTTGCTCATCTATCTCAATCGAATTAAAAGAACGAGCAGCTACGCTAGTTGTAGCTTTTGAGTAGTTATCACTATGACCTACATCAAACCAATTCTGACTATGCAATATAGTAAACGGATACTCTTGACTATAAGTAAAGATAGCTTGATAAAATGTATCCATCTCAGAATATACATTACAATACTGTTTAAGTAGTTCTAAGAAATAATGAGGATTTGTAAAACCAAAAACACCAACAAAAATTTGAGACACATTTTTAAGTAGAATACCCCCCCCTACAAGACATTTATCTAATATTATCTCTATTTTGCCTTCTTTTTCTCTAAAATAAGTCCATTCATCAGTACTCATACCTGTTACATAGTATATAAAATCATTATTATTTACAGGTATCGGCTCCTCTAACAAGGAATCTGCAAAATTTACATATACATAATCTACTGATGGTTCTTGTCTAATAATAAACTCTATACCATATTGAATGGTATAGCCTAAATCTCTTAGCTCATCTAATTCAATAATTCGAATTGGTAATTTCTTAGAATTAATATAGTCATTTATAAGTAATTGTTTTCTTTTAACGACAATATAAATTATATCTACGATATCCTTATACTTATCGTAAAGACGTTCAATCATCGTCTTATTTCCTAACGGAAATAGTGCCGTCGGTAATTCCCCAAACTTATTACGCATATCTGGTGGCACTAATAATGCACTGGGTATCAATAATGCTTTCATGAAACTCCCCTTATAGCTTCCTGAAATCCCCCCAAATAATTCATATATTATTCTGAATAGGGTTTTCCTATACAAAATTCAATTTCAAAATTAAGTAAATTAATACGAATTGAGAATAACCTAATCATAAAATATCTTAATAAATGTATCTTTATATAATTTTTTCTAATTCTTATTCTAATAATTTGCTTAATCCAACTTCTTAAACTTATAGGTCTAATTATATCCCAACCAGAATAGTTAATACTATAAAAATCATAACCTAATCGCTTAATAAGATCTCCAAATTCGAACTCCGGAGGATGATTGATTACTAGATTATTTGACAGTTTTTGAATTATATTAGTAGTATTTCTTAATATACAACCAATATTGTGCGGCTTACCAAAAAATAATAAATCAGTAGCTCTTAAAAATTTAATATCTGAATATAAAAATGCTGAATTATTGGAAATAGTAAAAAAAGCTTTTTCTAATTCATCTCTATTCAATACAGAAATATACTGATCAATGTAAAATCTTTCAAAAAGAATAATATCAGGTCTTATCATTATTACAAAATCATACTCTATACCATGTTTTTTAGCATAATCTTCACAAATAGAATAACTAGATATCATACTATGATACATAGACTTAAGACCAAATAAAGATATCGTTTTATTATCAATAGAAACTATAATATCACCTAAATCTTCTATTATTTGTTTTTCTATAACTATCCTTTTTAGATTTTTATATACATCTAGAATATCATCTTTAGAAACTTTACCCTTAATCCAGTTATTATCATGCCATGTTTTTGTCTTATGATTATACTCAGACCAAGTATGCATAAATAAATCACAATCATAGTGATTTAAAAGATTATTTTTAATATATGGAGCACATCGTTTAAACGTTCTTAAATGCCCAAAAAAGCAAACTGCAATTTTCATACTTCTCCTCTATTTCTATTATTATAGACAATAAAAATCAAAGTTTACTGATAACAAGCTTAAATATATTTAATCTAAGAAATTCTAAGATTGAACATATTAAAAATATCATACCAGCAATACCTATCATATGAACAATAAAATAAGAGGTATTAAAATATACATTTGCTTGCACCACGCTATTCCATAACCAATCACTAATAATAGGATTATTATGGATTAAATATACTGCAAATGTAGTAGATGCTACTGTATTAATAATTGGACTATATGAAATTTTTATATTCTTAAATATTGTAAATATGCCAATAGCAGCCAATAAGCCAACTACAGAGTTTCCTTTATGGGCTAAATACATAATATATAGACCTTTATACATATGAATATCGTTCCATAAGATAGAAGCTAATATAAGTATAATACTCACAATACCAGCATATATAGATATCTTATCTAATTTTTCATCTCCATATTTACGAATATAAGCACCAATCATATACATGATTCCAAATGTAAAATAGGATGTTAGATATCCACCACCACTGATAAATGTACTAATCAGTGTAGGAATCGTATAGAATATTGTGGTTAAACCAATTATGATTTGACCCAATCTAACTTTGCTAACACTATTAATGATTTTATTAAATAGTGGTATTGATATATATAGTAATAAATACGATCTAGCAAACCAGTTTAGCGGTGTTAGTGGAAATAAGGATTTATATATATAATCTGTTTTAATTGAAAGCCCTAATGCAAAACCCAATAGTAATACGATAATCCCCCAAAAATATGTACAAGATAGTAGTTTTAATACCTTTTTCCATCTAAATGTTTGATTCACTAGAAAATAGCCTGTAATGATGACAAAAATATCAACGGCTACCTTACTCCATGCTCCTAAAAACTGCATGCCAACTAAATTAAACGATACAGTATCGACATTTTCAAAATGACTCAGTACATAATAGTGCCCCAACACCACCATAAGCATACTAATCACTCGTAACAGCTCAATATTAGACTGACGATGAGCTACTATATTCCCCTTATTCATATTTCTCCTATATTTTCCCTATTTTAAGTATGGTTTTAAATTGTCTTGTACTTCCCCTGCATATTGATCTAATAAATCATAGCGTTTCCGATATTGGCTACGCTTTTGTGATTTAATTTCTTCAATCGGTTTGCGATATTCCTCTAATGGAATAATGTAGAATCTTTCATCTTGTGAAAGTTCTCCACCACTTTCTTGCCACAAAGAATCTAGTTCCGCTACCTTAGCACGATGACCACGTACTAAATGAGTATTAGCATAAAATCCTTCGTCGGATACAGCATAAATTGTTTCTACTCCACATTGTTGAGCAATCAATCTAAGTAAGTACATAATAAAGTTTTTTGGACGATAGCCAAACATCTTTTTTGTAGCTGTTTTGGCATTGGCTAGCCCATCCTTATACCCCTGAATGGTACCAATCCACATAGCTTTTTCTCCATTAAAGCCTTTTCCAAAACGGAAATTAGCATGATATACGCCTTTAGATTCTAACGTCAATAATAATGTTAATAAACCTTCTTTACGTTGACCTGCGCCATAATATAATTGGGCTTTCATATTGAGTTCTTCAGATTGCCATACCACAAGGCCACGCTTAATACGGCTCACATCATCTAGAAAATTATCCATATCCACAGAGTACATGGACTGAATAGCTTGATCCGTGAATACATTTTGTATGTAATCAAAATGATTAATGATAGCATCTAATCGTTCACCAACTGTAGAGTTTTTGTAGAAAAAGATACGTGTCATTAATTCATATAAACCAATTTGGCGTTGTAATAATTCTGGATCTGGTTTATAGTTAGCAAAATAATTTTCTAACCGATTCATCTGTTGACGACGACTCATAGATCGTACTGTATGCAATACAACACGACGCGTTTCTCTCCAGCTACGCTTACCATATATTTTTCGACCTTTGGCCCATTGATTTTGTATATACGCTAACACTTTATCACCTCAAATTACGAACTATCGTTATTATGGAATCCACCATCTTAGTAATGGTAAATGTAGATTTCACACGCTTATACCCCTGTTCTATCATAGATACGCGAATTACATCATCCTGCATTAACATTTGAATAGCCTCAGCAATGACTTCACTACTAACTGTATTAATGAGAATACCTGACACACCATCTTCAATTATTTCTGCCTGTGCCCCCGATGTACTGGTTATGACTGGCACCTTGCAATACATAGCTTCACATAATACGAGACCAAATGCTTCCTGAACCTTAGATGGTGCTACTAAACAATGAATAGAACAATAAAAACGATTCATATCCTGCTGAAAACCAATATATTCCACATAGTCTTTCATATCATATTGCATAATATAATGATGCAATTCTTGAATATCATCATGAATACCATCACCACATATACGCAATCGAATATCACCATTATCACTATGTAGTATTTTAATAGCCTCTAATAACTCATATATACCCTTATTTTCTGTAATACGACCCGCATATCCTACAATAAACTGCTTCGGTTCTTTATGTTTACTTTCAATAGTGGGAAAGCGATGTGTATTAATACCATTATAAACTAGATGATATTTATGAGAAATTATAGGTATAACCTGTGCATCATATACTTGTTTAGATACACAAATAAATGCATCTACATGAGATTGAATCCAACGATGATATATATCAGTTTTAGCCTGTACCACATTATGTTTATAAAATATAAGTTTTGCACCCGTTAACCGTTTTAAAGTCAAACATAACAAAATATATTTACCGGAATGGCATTGTATAACATCAATACCATGTTGCTTCATTTGTTTGACAATGGATAAGATATATCCAAAACCTTTACAAAAATACAGATTTGCAGTTATAACATTGGCCACGGATATAAATCGTTGCTGCAATTCCTGATTTGTTTCATCTACTAACACAAAAGAGGATATCTGCCGTCGCTGTAGTTCGTCGCACATATCATATACATATTGCTCTCCGCCGCCCCATACTTTGGCGCCTACTACGTTTAGTATCGACATAGATACCCTCCTTAAAATATTTAGGTTAATTAACTATATATAGTTAATCATATATGAACTTATATTTCATCTATTTTTTAGAAAATAGTGTACTTTCATGATTAATTAGCCATGTTGTTAATAATGACCAATCTCGTGCTGTATCAGCATGATTATCGATAGGTCGGATTTGTGTAATCGGCTCAGCTGAAGGTATATTACTTTCACCATAATCCATTCGCACATCCCCCATCATAGTATCATTAATCCATTGATATGGTGTAACAAGTGTTTCCGGTTGTTCATCAAATAAAGACGGTGTAATAGAGTAATATTCAAATCCCTTTGGCGCAATGGCCTCAATAATTGTTGGCATAAGGCTCATATGAGTCCCCTTTTGAGTAACAATCATATTACCATCTAGCTCAGGGTGTTGTAATAAACCAACCGTACAAAATGTATCGCGTAATGTATAATCACGATGAATAAGCGACGTATTATTTAAAGAACCAAATAAATTAGAATGATCTCCTGTAACAATAAATAAGCTATCTGGATACAATTGTTGCATGGATTCAACAAATGTAAAGATTGCCTTATCGCTATAACGATAGGTTGCTAGTTCCTTATTACGCGTTTTATTAGAACGTAAATCCTCACCTACGTCTGGCATGACCTTTTGTGGGTCATAATCAAGTAAATCATCCTCCATCTTATACGGACCATGATTTGAGGTTGTATAAATAAAATGGAATGTAGACTCATCAATTTCTTTGATTTGTTGCGCAATATTTTCTAAAAATACATGATCATAAACACCAACCCATGTTTTAGGTGCATTAGGTCCACAGAAGATAGATGCACTTTCCACACGGTCAAAGCCTTGTGCTTTCCCAAAATGATTAAAATTGCCATACGATGCATTACCACCATACCAATAAATAGTTTGATATCCTAATTGCTTCATTTGATGAGCAAAGGATGTAAGAAATGCACCCTTCCAGAAACTTTCTCGTTCATTGATTTCTAAGCCCGCATCATAGATACCACTCATAAGGCTCACGATAGAAGGTCTCGACACATTACCAGAAGGCAAAAAATTAGGAATCTGCACCGTATGCTGTTGATTTTTAAAATTCCATAGACCAGGACATATATTAAGTAGCTTATGTGTCTCATCTAATGACCACTGAGGAATACTTTCACCAACAATAAAGAAAATATGTTTAGGTTTACTAATCTTAGGACCTTTAGCGATTCTTTTAAATGCATATAAAGGATTATCAAGTTTATGCCAAATATCTTTATATTCACTAGGTACAACACGACTAATAGCGTGATTAATATCTTCCTCGGTTGCAGTATATTCCGACCGCAAAGGATGTTTATAAACCGTTTCTAATGCACATAAATCAGGTACTGTCGCACGAGCAAAGAAAATGTCTTCTTTTACTACAGTAGGAATCGTATCCCATTCGGGTTTATCATCATGAGATAAAGTACCTCCATAGCGAAACCAATAAAAACCAATAACTGATACAACTACTAACAATATATTCCATACTACTGTCATCCATATGCTATCTATAGCAGGATAAGGAATAGAAGGCAACGATAATAATGCATGACCTACAATCCAGGAAATGATAGCCACTGGAATAAATCCTACTAAGACCAATGCTCCTCTATCTTGATTAAAAAATACATCAATAAGATTATGTTTCTCTGCATGCTTACCATAATGAACCATATAGTTATACGTATCGTGAAAATGCTTGTAAAATATCATCTTACCTGCAAAGGCAGCATATACTACACAAGAGTAAATCGTTAATCCAATGAGACGCACCATATCTTCATATTGATGATATGTATCAAACCATAGTGCAGGAATAGTAACGAGTACTAAAGGCACTAAAAATACATAGGCATCAAAATCCATACCCCACCAAAATCCATAACGTAAAGCACCAAGTACAGATTTCCAACGCCCCGTCCAAGTAGAGTATGGATTATAAACACGCATAAAAATCAAACGAAATATAGTGCTTAAAATAGGTACCCATATCATTAATTTTATATTTTGTTGTAATGATAAGAAAAATTGTTCACTCATTATATTTTACAGCTTTCTCTCTCTTACATTTTTGTATATTTTCTAAATACTTTTTATAAATAAATCACAATCTCCCATTAGATTTATTTAAATAATACAGTTTTACATATTTTGTTACAGTATACATATAATGATACAACGATAAAATGAAACCTATTTTTCCATCAAGAAATCCTTTTTGTAAGATATAAATTTTAAAGAATGCCCATTGTGGTCGAAGTATAATATCCTTCCAAAAAGAACATGATTTACCTTGTTCATGATATTTTTCAGCTGCTGCTGATGTATATTTGTTAAATTTATTGAAATACTGTGTCCAATTATCATAAGTATAATGAAACAATTTTCCTTTTAATGTATCTTGAGAAAATGGACTAATAAAAGTTTCATGCACAAAACCTTCTACAGTCGCGCCTTCTTTTGGCATCAACCGTAATACCTTATCTGAACGCATAGATCCATGCGTTGCAGAATTGTGATGAAATATATTGTGACGAGATAACCAATACGCTTTTTTCTCCCCACCTTGTACAACTTTTCTTATTTCTTCATTTAATGCAGGAGATACTCGTTCATCAGAATCAATAAATAGAATCCACTCTGATGTTGCTTGGCTAATACCAAATCGTCGTTGTTGAGACCAATCATTATTCAAAGGATGAGCAATAACCTTAGCCCCTAATTCTTCTGCTAATACAACTGTTTTGTCTGTACTACCATCATCAATGACGAGTATTTCATCTGCACATTGAATGCTTTTAATGCAATCTGCAATATGTTGTTCTTCATTTCGAGCTAAAATAATAGCTGTAACTTTTGCCATATTATAACCTTTACATCTTATACAAGTCGAATGAATGGTGAGGTTCCTGTTCTTCAATTGGTGGTAATTGCATGTAGTCACCATATTGTTGTCTTAAATAGTAATCATATTGTTCAAAGACTTTAAACTTATAACCTTCAAAATCCACATCGATTAAGTGATTAAATAAATCTGTTTCAATTAATTCCTTTTCGATAGAGTCACCTTCAAAATTCATTGCATATTTAGATGAATCAAAATCATAACGATTGAAGATTTTATTTGATTTCTTCAACGCCCAATTTGCAAATGGCTTAAAGAACCAAGTGAATTTCTTACGTTTACCTCTGATTCTATAAATAGAGGAAATATACATATGTAAGCAGCGGCTACACCAGAATATATCCTTCTCCATTTTCTTTATTTCTTCTATATCATCAGGCATACCATTTACAGCAAAAATATCGACAAAAGCACCATATTCTAAGATATATTTATGAGGAAACTCTTTCAAATACGTCTTTTTGTTATATACCTTTGCCATTCTTGTTACATAAAAACTATCTAAATCATTTGAATCCATCAAGCCAAACTCATCAGAATCCATAGCTTTGATGACATTTTGCAATTTCTCAAAGTCTGGACGAGGCATTATAATATCAATATCATCATCCCATGGAATAAAACCTTTATGCCTAATAGCGCCAATTAATGTTCCATAAGCTAATGAATATCTAAAATTATGTTCCCTACAAATTTTATCAATAAATACCATAACCGGTAACATTAAATTTTGTTTATCCCTAATATTTTCCACTAACTCCATTATATTTCCCCTCTTTATGTAATAACTTATTACATCTTATATTATTTAATATCACTTCTTTATGTTATTCTCCAAGAAGTCTTTATCAAAACTATTGGCATCTTCTATGGTGTCAAATTCTAAGATACTATTCTTATCAAACTCTTTGATTTCTAACTTTAGCGTATCTAAATGTTTCATATATAGGTATTCCCAAACATGATGATTATATTCATCTATGCCTTCTACATCTTGAATAACTTGTCTAAAATACTCACTAAATTCCCTATCAAAATAGACAAAACCAAGCATAATATGACCACTAGTGGCTCCTATATTTACATCGTTTATAAGGCCATTTTCATCGGTCCTTACAACCCATTCATCTGAATTGTTCTCTACATATACAGTAGAGTAAAAACCTCGATACTCATAGGTATTGAACAAGTTTTCTGGATAGTAATTATCTACAGAGCAAATATAGGTATTGTCTAATTGATCTAACACTAACCGTAATGATGAAACATTATCTTGTGTATCATACTGTTCATTTATAACGATTTTTACATCGTACTTATCTGCTAAGTAAAAGAACATTTCTTTTTTATAACCCACCACAAGAGTAATATCTGTTACACCAACAGCCTGTAATTGTTTAATTTGTCGCTCTACAAGAACCTCGCCCTTAATGATACTCAGTCCTTTTGGACAATAGTCACTAATAGGCTTAAATCTCTTAGACTTACCAGCTGCCAATATAATCGCATTGGTTACTTTATGTTGTTGAATGCGATCATACTGCTCATGAGTTACATACTCGTTAAATTCATTTCTCGAAATCATATGCTGAAATCAACCCACTCATTACTATACCCACACCTAATATGATTTGATGTAAAGTTAAAGTAATATCAAAGAAGAAATAAGAGAATAATGCTGAAAAGGCTGTATAACTGATGTTTAAAGCCATAGCTCTACTAGGACCGATAGTCGCCAACGCTCGATAATAACAGTAATACGATACCGAACCAAATATAGCTGCCAGTCCCACATAAGTAAAACTAGAATCAAAAGCTATACTTTCACCATTATTCATAAACATAAAATATAAAACAAAAAGCATTCCATAGGTAATCATGGATAAATTTTGCCTAATACAGATAGCACTTAGATTAGATATTTCACCAGATTTCATACCATACGAGCACAAAACAGCTTCACTACCCCAGGCACAAGCACATACTAAGGCAAATATAATACCTATAATACTATTAGTTGTTTGCCCTTCATCAACAAAACCTAATACAATAATAAATGCAATAGCCACAAACAATGCAATAACTTGATAGGATCTTCGTCGTTCTTTCAAAAATATATACGCAAAGAAAAGACCGACTGCTGGATAGATAGAACTAATGATAGCAGTTAATGAAGGTCCTAGATATTGAACGGCCATAATATACGAACACATACCTATAGGCCCACCTAGAAAGGATCCAAACCATATATACTTAGATTTTGCTTTCTTAATATCCTTAATAACAAGTCTAACTTGCCCTGTTACAACAATAGATATGTTGATTAAAAATGCGCTAACCGTATCATGAATGCAAGTTATAAATAAAGGAACTAATAATGGAACTATAAAACATATAGTATAGCTAGAAAGATAATAACCTAATAAACTAGTATCAGCACCCCAAAATATACCTGATAAAAGAGCATTAAGCATAGCGATTTACCGATACACCAAATTCTAATAAATCTCGTGCCTCATCAACTACTATTTGATAGAACGTTTTTGCATAATCATATTGCTGCTTAGCATATAAACTATTCAATAATTCTTTATCTTGTTTTGCTTCACACCAATTACTCCATAATAGCCCTACCATGGCAATATAAGAGTAAATCTTATACCGTTTTAATGGTGTTACTTGATTTTCAAAATATATATTGATAATTCGATCAATCTCTTGTCGATCAAACAAGGAATAGACGATAAACATAGCCAAATCTAAATCAGGATCCTGCATAGCAGCATATTCAAAATCTATAAGATATACATCTTGATTTTCTGTAATCAAAAAATTATCACACACTGCATCAATATGGCATAGTGTCCAATCTGTAATTGAATTTTCAATAAAAGATCTTAAAGACTCTATATTTTTTTCGTTTTTGCATAATCTTCGTATATACTTACATTTGGCATTAATGATTCATAATAATTAATATACTCAAATATATCAAAATAATGCTCTACCCGATGTGATTGATTATGAAATTCTTTCAACCTCTTTAAACATGCACTAACTTCATTCCAATCTTTTGGATTAACAGTATGAGAGTTCTCTATAAACTTTGAAATCTTGTAACCATATTCTCTATCAATATAAACTACAGGTTCTACAAACTCTTCACCCTTTATGGCTTGATAGACATCAAATTCTTGATATCTATTGATTATTTTTTCTGTATTAACCCCTGGAACCCTAATAATATACCGTTCATTATTAATACTAAAGATAAATGAATCATTCGTCATACCTTGTTTTAAAGGTATTAAAGTAACATCATCATTTTGTATATTAAAAATAGATTTAATTATATCTACAATCCGCACTGTAAACCACTCCCCTAACATAACCCCTATTTAATAATCTAATGTCTCAAAAGGCTTATGAAGTGCTTTTGTAAATCGTCTCCATTGACTAATTATTTTCCCTTTTAGTGTCAATTTTTGATATAGTTTTTTATACGCTTTATCTTTTCTTGATTTTCGATCTGATGACCAATTTTTAGTTATTGTCACTTCTAATACATCAGTATCATAAGATAAAATTAGGTCTTTATTTAAACAATATAAATAACAAGCATTCAACCAATAATAAAATTTGTACGCATCAATTTCAAATGTTACTGGGTCTTGAATATTTTTTATATTTTTAGCCCCTGCTCTATTTATAATATAGCCATATGTACCAAATAAATTTCTTGAAGAATAAATATTTATATTTTTACCTACATCTTCAATTTTTTTATTATGATATATACTCTTTTGTAATACTACTACAGAAGGTTTATCATTTGACTCAACAAATGACATAATTCTTTTCACTACATCAATAGAAAAATCATCTGTAAAATATAAATCATCTTCACAAATCATAATACTTTTTTCATCAGATTTAAGAAACTCATCATATACACTACAATGACTCAAGGCACAGCCAATTTCACTAGGTGATAAGAATGTATCTTTTATAGCCTTTGTATCCAATTCTTCCTTAGACATTCTATTAGCCATAATAGCATCAAAAAATTTAAATTCTAAATTATATTTACCGAATTCTTTAACAACATTAGCTCTTCGTTTTTCATTATCCTTATCAGATATAACTACTATATTCATTTAACCCCTACCTAAATAAATACTTATACACCCCGTTAATACAGTTTTTTATAATTCTTTAATAGACGATACCATTGAAGTTATCGTAAATGTAGATGCTACACGATTATAACCGTGTTCTTGTATTTTTTTATATTCCGCTGGTTGATTCAAAAAATACATAATTGCCTTAGCTATATGTTCACCATCTACAAAATCTAATAATAAACCATCATCCCCATGAGTAATAATTTCTCTTTGAGCTCCTGAAATGCTAGTGATAACAGGTGTTTTACAATACATAGATTCACAAATAACGAGACCAAATGCCTCTTTTACTTTCGATGGTGTTACCAAACAATGAATAGAACGATAAAACTCGTTCATATTATACTGAAACCCCAAATTAATAACATACGACTCCATATGATTATCACGTATATAAGTATTTAGCATTTGTATCGATTGTTCTGATACATCCCCACACATACGTAATTCAACGGATTTACCTGATTCATGTAAATATTTTATGGCATCTAATAATTCGATAATACCTTTATCTTCACTAATTCTACCCGCATACCCAACAACAAATCGATCATGAGGCTTTTCAATGTGTTTATCAGGAAATCGATGTGTATTTATTCCATTATAAATTAAATGATACTTATCTTCTTTTCCAGGTACTACTTGTGCATCATATACACATTTCGAAACACATACAAAAGCATCTACTTGATTTTGAATCCATCGATGATAGATATCCGTTTTTGCTGGTAATACATTATGTTTAAAAAAGATTACCTTTACACCGGTCAACTTTTTTAAAATTATAGATAGCAATATATATTTACCTGTATGACATAAAATAGTATCAATATGATGTTTTCGAATGAAATCAGCTATTTTATTAAGAAAAAATATCCATTTACTTTTGCGGATTGTGCATGTAAAAACTGTGGCTACCTCTTTATAACTCTCAACAAAATCTATTTTCCATCCATCAGTTAATATAAATGGTTCTATTTCCTGTCGTTTAAGTTCTTCACTCATATCATAAACATATTGTTCCATTCCCCCCCATACAGAACTTTCTATGATATTAAGAATACCTCGTTTTTTTTCCATTCCACTAAAATCCCTTATATCTATATTTCTGAGCCATATTAAATCCAATCCTATACTTTATTTTACGCATTACATACATAAATTTATTATATACTTTCAAACATTCTTTGCGAATAAGATCAGTAATAGTCCCTTTTTTTATTATCATTTCATGATATATAGTGTCATTACCATATCGTATATTAACTGGTCCATGTTGAATCATAACTGGTATATAATCCATCATAAAATCACGTTTGATAGAATTACCATCTATCGAAAATTCCATATCTGTTTTATCTAATATTGAATCATAATAAACATATATAGATGGTAAACTTTCTCTTCTATATATAGTCCAGTCATAAGCAAATTGCTGATTAGCTACTATATGACAAAAAGTAGGTTTACTTTCATCAAAAGAATAGATTTCAATTTCACTAATACCAGCTATACCTTCTTTTGCCTTAGTAACAGCCATCGTTATCCATTCAACAACTATTGGATGTTTAAATATATAGGTCTTCATATATGGACAGTCTTCAAAAAATGGATACGAATATTGAGGCACATCAACCTCTAAACCATTACTGGTTTTAATAGTGACACCTTGTAAACCATTCAATTCATCAGACTCAAACCAAACATTTTCAAACCAATCTATTCGTTCTATAGTTGTTGGCTTATCAAAACTAATGGTTATCGTTGGGTTATTATCTTTTGTATCTGGAATCCATGCATATTCTGTAGAAGAAGCAATATTCTTTGTTACATCTCGTACATCATAACGTAAAAAATCATTAAGCTTACTACAATCACCAGATGTAGCAGTTATTGTAGCATGTAATGCTACATTATCGGTTCTACGCTCCCAAAATACTTGATCTCCATTAATAAGTTTAGGTCCATGTTTATACGATGACTGAGACATATGTGATCCTAGCGCTTTAAATATAGGATTTTCTATTAATACTGTATTACGACAAGCTTGTGGTACAGGGATTCTAATACGATCATCCCATAGTAACATAGGATTATTCGTACTCAATCTCTTATCTTTAATCCATTGTCTATTTTGGACAGTAGACTCTAAGTGATTGTCATAGTAATCATTAATAGATTCAAAATTAGTATCATAAGCAAATGACTTTAACACTTTAGGTTTATAGGTAACCTGCTGTTTCAGAATTTTACCAATAGCTTCTTCAACAGCAACAGATGTCAATTTATGATCTACATGTATATCGTGATCAACAGCAATAATAGCATTGGGATTAAATCGTAATATAATATCTTCTAAAGCAAGCACTATATTTGTATATGTATAATCTAATGATCTACCCATATATTTACTTGCATAGTCTTGAATATCACAAGCGCCATGTGTTTGATTGAAACCAGCGTGATGTGTGACAATACTCTCTCGATTAGATAAGAATTCTTTACCATATCCATCTGGAAATCCTAAAAAATGTATATTTTCTAAAGGCAAATGCATTATTTTGGCCATTTTTATGACCTCTTTATAACGAATATCTGCCTTATACTGGTAATCTCCATTTGTAACATATACAAGAATAACATCTAATCCTTCTTCGATAGCACCATATATGGTTGCTCCTGCAATATTAATTTCATCATCTTGATGGGGAACAATTACCATAACTGTATTTCCACCAAAGAAATCTCTATATTTAAAACTCGAATAAGACATTATAGTTAGGTCCTTATTATTTATACTAATATTTTTTACAACTCGGCCCCTTGCATCGTTTGCATCTCCCACAGCCTCTATCCGTAGTTTTCTGGCTATTTGTATCTATGAAATCTACGGTTAATCCTTTTTTCTAGATTTTTTAGCTTCTTTCTGTAAGGATTTTTCTAGTTTCTTAGCCTTTTTATCCTTCTTAGATTGTTTATCTTTACCCTTTTTGAAATCCTTATCCTTTTTAGCTTTCTTAGAATCCTTGTCCTTCTTATTCTTTTTAAATTCTTTATCTAATTTGGATTCTTTGTCTTTTTTTAGTTTCTTATCTTTCTTTTTCTTATCTTTTTTATTCTTTTTACCTGAAAGCTTCGCCCATTCTTCTTCTACGCGTTTCAGTTGTTTTTTGATAAGCTTGTCGATTTCCTTTTGTTGTTTAGTTTTATCCTTATCGCCCGAGGATTGTTTAGAGTACAACAAGGAATTTACCATATCATAAGGATCTAAGGACGTACGAATATCTCTGTCTAATAAGCTTTCATCATCAAAATCGTCCTCTTCGTCATCAAAGTCATCATCATTGACGTCATTACGACTAGATGTTGTTTTCTTATTGGCTGAATGCTCATTAAAATAAATAGCATCTTGATTATCGATAGGATATTCCTTAGAAAGGTCGATATCTTCGAGGTCATGATCTACATCGTGTAACTTAACTTGCTCCATCGCATAATCTAAGTTGTCTTGATTCGACGCACCATAGCCCATCGGTTTATCAAAGGAAAGAACATCACCAAACAAATCACGTTCTAAGCTTTCATAAGAATTAAGCATACTCATGCGGTCCTGAACGGCCTCAATTTGATTCCACAATTCCATCAAATTCGCCGTATACTGCATGCGTTCTTTAACCTCTAAATAGGCTTGGTGAATAACAAACAGTTCTTTTTCATTAAGACCTTCTTCAGCGCCGATTTCTTCAATCATTTGCTGAATCTCTTGATCACGATTATAACGCTCCACTAAGGCACTGCGAATTTCTTCAATAAGACTTGCTGACACGCGTTCCATACGTTCCTCCTTTATGGTATATACTCAGCCCTAATCACTACGATTAATCATTACGAATCAATACATACCATGGTGAATAGAAAAAATAAATTTTTATACTCTCTAATCTATTATTATATCAGAAAATATGCGGATTTTCTGAAGATAATAAAAAAAGATATCCCCTGAAGGATATCTTTTTAGTAACTTATAGGATTTATTTTTTATTAATTTCTTTTATATGCATCCATACTGTATCTATAGATGATTGTTCATAATTACCTGTTAAATCATAAAAATCCTCTTCATCCGCCATAGCTTTATTATACTCAATTCTCTTTTTATCAAATTCAGCATAAATTAAAGACACTTTTTCCCTCATTACTTCATTAGATATTGAACCATTATTTACTAAAATCGATAGCTCATTATCGCTCAATAATTTATCTATACTATTTTTCCAAAAATCAAGAGTCAAAGTTTTCTTTAATGAAACTCTTAATTCTGCAATTTCTAGAAAAGCTGTAACTAGTCGATTTAAGTTGCTTGCACTTTACTATCGTAATCAATTGATAATCTAAATAAATCTCTTATTTTTTGATAAAAACGTTTTTCACTAGCACGAATATCTCTAATTTGTTCTAGTAACTCATCGAAGTAATCAGGTCTTCCGTCTGGATTTTTTAATCTTTTATCATCAATAACAAATCCTTTTTTCAAATATTCTTGTAATGTAGTATTAGCCCAATTTCTAAACTGAACTCCTCTATTTGATCTAACCCTAAAAGCAACTGCTAAAATAGCTTCTAAATTATAAAATGCGTTTTTGTAATTCTTATTATCTCGTGCAGTTATAAAATAATACTTTACAACTGAATTAATATCTAATTCACCATCTTTAAAGCAGTTTTTTAGGTGTCTTCCAATATTTTGTTTCGTAGTATTAAATAGTTCAGCAATTTGATTCTGATTAAGCCAAATATCACCATCTATTTCATATAACTCAATTTGCGTTAAACCATCTTGTGTCTTATACATAATAAATTTATCTGTATTAAACTTTTCTAAATTATCCAATACTACTTTACTCTATACTCACATACTATCATTAGCCAATATTAAGGTCAATTTACTAAAACACATTCACCCTATACACCAATATTCGTTCTTTGTCATCAGTTTCTTGAAATAAATCTCCGCACTGTATGGGTTGTTCTGCTTCGAGTCGCACGTGGTTATTTAGGAAATTCTCTACTTCTTCGTTAACATAATAGAAGAATAGTAGAATTTCTCTTGGATGATGATATAAAGAATCAAAGATATTACCTAGTACGCGTTTAATAGTATGAAGTGCAAAGGGATTAAAGAAAAAGCATCGATCTGCATTATCTGGCAATGTATAGGTAGCAGCATCGCCAAGGACAAAGGATACGCGGTTCTTGGCAGCTGGGCTTTCACCATTTACGATGGCCCGTTCATACAAACGTTCATCGTATTCGATGCCAATGGAATGGCACCGCGTCTGATTAGCCATAAATATGCTAACACGCCCCTTGCCACTGCCGTAATCGATAAGGGTATTTTGTTTCGTAATATAACCGCTATTTGCAAGGCGCTCAAGAACGCAATAATCCGTCGGCTCATACGGATGATGCTCTGCATCCGAACGACTATCATCACGGCCTGCTGTCTTTATTTGTAATATACTTTCCCATTCTTGGTCGGTTGCCATTGATACACTCCCAACTATCGTAAATATTGCACCATGTCATATTGTTGTTGTTTCTATTATACTATCTTACAAAACCTACTACTAATTTCCTACTACATTATATTTCTCTATCAATAAATAAAGATTACCTATCCAATGTATGTAATTATAAATTACACGATTTCTAATAAATTGTACTAAATTTAATTTTATTATATAATTTAATCAATATTTTGATAAACGCTGTAAAATAAGGAGATATGATGAATAAAATCTTATTAATAGCCCTTGTGCTAGGCACACTTTCCACAACAAATACATTAGCTGCAACGGATATGGCTACGACTATTTCTAGTACAAGTTCTACCACTATTGCAACTGAAGATAAAACTCATCAAGCAGAATCTTACGGCATTCAATCTGTAACAGCAGTGCCAAAAATTTATGGTGATGGTGAAAAAGTAGCAGCTGTTATCATCAAATATCCAGAAGCAATCCAAGAAAGCGCATTAACGCTCAATACTTTCACAGTAAAAGGCAAAACAATCAACAATATCTATACGAATTCCGTGCCTGAACTGAAAGAAAATTACAAATCTACAGCTAAAGGTTTACACAATGGTACCCCTCAAATAGATACAACAGTAGGACAAACAAATACGGTCAAAGCTAGTAAAAAAGACAAAAACTCCAAAGCTACAGCAGCTGATCAATACGTTGTAGTGGAATTTGAATATGAAAACTCTACACCATTCGTATTAGCACCACACCCTAATAAACAAAAAAATAATGGTGCTGTAGGCGTCGATGCACCGCTGCATTCCAATCGTAAATTGCCTGATTTAAACGTTACAGTCACACAAGTTCAACCGGTAGTGACAAAAACAGGTACTATATACGGCCCTTCACAAACGAGCGTAATCAATACATCTACGGCATCTACTATTATGGATGAGTTTAAAACATATATTTACACAGATCCAACTACAGGTAATAGCATTCCTTACAATGTATTTTTACCGAAAAACTATGATGCATCAAAACAATATCCTCTATACTTCTTCATAGCTGACTCCAGTGCCAATATCAATGATAATCGCACGGTCCTATTCCAAGGTAATGGTGCTACTGTTTTCGCTAGCCCTGAGGAACAAGCAAAACATGAAGCCATCATCGTTGCCCCTCAATACACTCAAGATTTAGTAGATGCACTTGGTATGATGACTACCGATAAAAATGAATGGACTCCAGGTCTTACCTTGGTAGACAATCTATTACATCATGTCATCGCTACCTATCCAATTGATAAGAACCGAATTTACGGCTCTGGTCAGTCTCAAGGTGGTATGGCAAATATCGCTATTAGCGATAAACATCCTGATTTGTTTACTGCTCAATTCCTCGTAGCATGCCAATGGAATACGGAGGAAATGAAAGTATTAAAGGATAAAAAATTGTGGATACTCATATCCGAAGGCGATGATAAAGCATATCCTGGCATGAATACAGCTACTAAAAATTGGGCCGAATTAGGCACTAAAATTGCAACCTCTCCTATGTGGGATAGCCATTCTACACCGGAACAATTCGATGCTTTGGTAAAAGCTACAGTCGATCAAAAGGCCCCTATTAATTACACGGTATTTAAAGACGGCAACCACATGTACACATGGTCCGTAGCTTATACTATTGAAGGCATTAGAGATTGGTTATTTAGCCAAACTAAAGAAAAATAAATTCTACCCTTATTAGAGCAATATTTACAAATTAAAGATAATCATGTATCATAATATATGACAAAGGAAGTCAATGTGTGACACGTTTTCACGCAAATGAAAAAGGAGGGTGGTGGCCCTCCTTTTTTGTTACCAGTATGGGGCAGTAACACCTATAGTATACAACAAAAGCACCTTATATGGGTGCTTTTGTTGTATTTACCACATATGATTCTAAATATGGTATACTAAAAAAAATATTTTATTTTTCTCATGTGTAGAATTGTATCTCATAAAAAGGAGTATTTACTTACATGGACAGTGATCTGACCTTAGATTTTATTATTATCGTCATTTTAATCATCGCGAACGGCATTTTTTCTATGACCGAACTCGCCATCGTCAATGCCAAGAAGCGCCGTCTCGAGGAGATGGCCGAGTCTGGCAATGAGCGTGCCAAGAAGGCCTTTGAGTTGGCGGAGAATCCGAACGAGATGTTCTCTACCATCCAAATCGGTATCACTCTCGTCGGCATTTTGACCGGTTTATATTCTGGTGCCACCTTTTCCGCACCATTAGCGGATGTATTGGTGAAAGCCTTCCCTAGTATCGCTCCTTATGTGGCTTCTATCAGTTCCTTCTTGATTGTTGCCATCATCACCTATTTATCGCTTGTCATCGGTGAATTAGTGCCAAAACGCCTAGCCATCAACAGCCCTGAAGCGATTGCCGTTGTCGTTTCCAAACCAATTTACTGGCTTTCACAAGCATTAAAACCAATCGTACTATTCCTTGGCGTGTCCACAGATTTTCTATTGAAAATATTGGGCGTCACTGTGAAAGAAGAAGCGCCTGTAACGGAGTCGGAAATTAACAAAATGCTCACCGAAGGCGTAGCTATGGGGGCCTTTGAAGAAGAGGAACCAATCCTCGTAGAAAATATTTTCCACCTAGCAGATATGAACGCAGGCGACGTCATGACACCACGGACGCAGCTCAAATGGATTGATTTGAACTCGTCCGAAGAAGAAATCATGGAGGTCCTAAAAACGGCGAACCAATACCGCATTCCAGTAGGTGAAGACTCGCTCGACGAATTGCGCGGCGTAGTCAATGTAACCGATGTGATGGTCCAATGCTTACAAGGCGAAAAATCATTGCATCATGTCATCCATTCTTGTCTGAAAGAACCATTGCTCGTACCTGAGTCCATTTCTCTTATGAAATTACTCAACACATTGCGTAATGAAGGCGTTCACGAAACCATCGTCCTCGACGAATACGGCGGCTTTAGCGGCCTCGTTACCTTGCACGACATCATGGAAGAAATCGTAGGCCTCATGCCATCCGGCGAAGAAGAGCGCCAAGAAGAAGAAAATCGAATTGTCGAACGCGAAGATGGCACTTGGCTCGTAGACGGTCTACTCGACGTAGACGAATTCAAAGAATTCTTCCACATCGACAAAGAACTACCACGCGAAGAAGACGACCTCTACAAAACACTGGGCGGTCTCATGAACCTTCTATTTGGTAGAATTCCACGGGAAGGCGATAAAACCACCTGGGATGGATACACATTCGAAATCGTGGACATGGATAATACACGGATAGACAAAATTTTGGTTAGTTATGTTGAACCAGTTGTGGAACAAACAGAAGAATAGATTATAAGGCACATAGTGCTACCAAAGCCGACACGCTATCGCGCTAAAGCGGGACCCGAAGTCGTTTTGGTAGCACCATGTGCCTTTTTCACTCTTACTGTAGTTCGCACAACTGGTTAAACATAATCTATGAGAGAAACACGCTACGCGGAGCCCGAAGTCGTTTTCAGGAGGGGTTCTCTCATCTTCTATTCTACGTTTGTTGCACAACTTGGTTAACTTAATCATCTAAAGCTCTTTTTAGTTCTTCTAACGTTTTATAACTAGGGTATTTCAAATCTCTAGCTATTTTCTTTGCTTCTTTCATTGCTTCTAATGTTTTTTGATTATATACTTCTCTGTCTTTTTCTTGTTTCATAATTCCACCAACCTTTATCAAAACTATTATAACCTAAATTTCTCCCCGAAGGTCCCCTCTCTCCAATTATTAGAAAATATATATGTTTGTATTTTTCAAATTCAGATTTACAGTAAAGAAGGACTGGCTTGTCCCAAAACGACTTTGGGCTCCGCGAAGCGCAGTAGCGTGTCGGCTTTGGGGCGAGCCAGTCCTTTGATATTGCTAAGCTATATTCTTCAAGCCATCAGGCGCAGACCGTTAAGGTAGCTGGAGGTTTTAGGAAGGTGCCTCGTAGTTACTAAAATCAGAAAACATATATATTTTCTAATATACTTATAGAATTTTTATCTAATATATAGTATTATTTAATTGTATAAAATATATATTTCATAGTAGTTATTGCTTTTACAATAATCTCTATTACGTGTGTGAAGGAGAGGATTATGAATCGTAGTGTATTAGGTTTGACCACGGCTCTGTTGATGAGTGCACTGATCATCGGCGGTTGTGGGTCAAATCAAGATGATCATGATACGAGTCTCAAGGTACGGACGATCACGATTGGCGAAGAGGCTGGCACGACGAGTGCTGGGTATTCGGGAACCATCAAGAATCGGACGGAAACGAATTTGGCATTTCAGGTTGGCGGTCGCGTGATTAACAAATTTGTCAATGTTGGTACTACTGTGCAAGCCGGTCAGGTGATTGCCCAAATTAACGGCGCTGACACGGCGAGTCAGGTGCAAAATGCACAAGGTGCTGTTACGGCGGCGCAATCGGCCTATGATTTAGCCAGTACAAATGCTGAAAGATATCGCGCTTTGTACGCTGAGCAGGCTATCAGCAAATTGCAATTGGATCAGACTGAAAATCAACTGAATGCGGCGAAAGCTCAGTTGCAACAGGCCCAAGCAGGTCTCAATTTAAGTAACAATCAAAATAGTTATACTACTTTGGTTGCTCCAGACAGCGGTATTATCACGGCTCTCAATGTCGAAGCCGGTCAAGTCGTAGCAGCAGGACAAGCTATTGGTACCTTGGCGGCCGGCCACGAACCTGAGGCAGTCATTGCATTACCAGAACAGGAAATGAGCAAAATTCATCCTGGTAGCACGGCGACCATCACATTTTGGGCTTTGCCTGATGTGAAAGTACAAGGTGTTGTCCGTGAAATTTCACCAGTTCCAGACCCTGTAGCACGGACATATACGGTAAAAATTACCTTACAAAATCCACCAAAAGAGGTGCAACTCGGTATGACTATCAATGCCATCCTCAATCAAACGGATACAACGGATATCTCCATACCGTTGACGGCGTTGGTGAAAGACAAACAAGGTAATAACGCAGTCTATGTCATTCGAGACAACAAAGCACATCTCGTTCCTATTCAAACTGGCGAATTTGGTAATAATTCGGTAATTGTTAAAAATGGCCTTGCTAAAGGGGATATCGTCATCACCGCAGGAACCCAACAATTACAAGAAGGAACGGCGGTGCATGAATGAAGAAGTTTAATTTAGCAGATTGGGCATTACGCCATAAATCCATTATCTACTACTTCATTGCTGTACTCCTCACCTTTGGTATATTCTCATTCACCCACATGGGACGTATGGAAGACCCAGACTTTACGATGCGTACCATGGTTGTAGGCGTCTCATGGCCCGGTGCTTCACCGCAACAAATGTCAGATCAAGTAACAGATAAGCTCGAAGAAAAGCTACGAGATTTGCCGGGTGTAGATTATACGAAGTCTTTCACAGATGGTAGCAAATCTGTTATTTATATCAATCTGAAAGAAGATTTGCCATCGAACAAGATTCGTCCCGCTTGGGAAGAAGCGAGGAATATGATCAATGATGAATGGAAATCTTTGCCATCCGGTGTACAAGGCCCTTCTATCAACGATCGATTTGATGATGTATATGGCACCATTTACGCGCTTTCAGGTGATGAATTCTCATACGAAGAAAAACGGCAACAAGCGGAAGATTTAAAACGTCAACTCTTATCCGTTCCAAATGTTAAGAAGATTACCCTCATCGGGGTGCAAGAAAAGTCCTTAGATGTAACGATTAACAAGGACAAGCTCGCATCGTATCAGGTGAGCACCCAACAATTATTGACGGCCCTTAAACAGCAAAGCGCCATGGTGCCGGCGGGCATGGTCAATACGGATACGAATAATGTATATTTACGCATTAACGGTGTCTTTGATAGCGTGGATGCGGTCAAAAATATGCCGATTCGCATCAATAACCAAACAATTCGACTCGGCGATATTGCAGACGTAACGATGACCTATAAGGACCCATCCAGTCCTCAATTCTACTACGAAGGCAAGCCGGCCATTGGCATCGCCATTTCCATGGATGCAGGCGCCAATAATATCGAATTTGGTAACGCTATCGATACGAAACTGAACGAGCTAAAAACGACGATTCCTGCAGGCTTAAACCTCGACCAAGTGTCGAATCAGCCGCACATTGTTAAGGAATCCATTGGCGATTTCTCGCAATCTTTATTCGAAGCCATCGCCATCGTATTGCTCGTCAGCTTTGCATCCCTCGGCATTCGCACCGGTATCGTGGTGGCCCTCACCATTCCGGTCGTCGTGTCCACCACATTTGTACTGATGTATGAAAATGGCATTTATTTGCATAAGGTTAGCCTTGGCGCCCTCATTTTGGCACTTGGCCTGCTCGTTGATGATGCCATCATCGTCGTGGAAATGATGAGCGTTAAGCTCGAAGAAGGCTTTAATCACTGGCGCGCCGCTACGTTCGCCTATGAATCAACGGCCTTTCCAATGCTGTCTGGCACTCTCATTACCTGCGCCGGCTTCTTACCTCTCGCCTTGGCGGAGGGCATGGTTGCGGAATTCACGAAATCCCTGTCCATTGTTGTCTTCATGGCCCTCATCCTATCCTGGATTGCGTCCGTTCTGGTCAGTCCGGTGCTAGGCTATAAAATCATCGAAAACAAGGCTGAAAAACCCGAATCGGAATGGACTCGTCGCGATCATATCATGCATCGTTTAAAAACCGTTTTTTATGCTCGTTTTGAAAGCCTCCTTCACTGGGCACTAGGTCATCATAAGGCCGTATTACTCCTAACATTAGGGGCTTTCATCCTGTCCTTGCTTTCATTCCCTCTCATCAAACAGGAATTTTTCCCATCGTCGACGCGAAGTGAAATCATCGTATCCATGCAATTTCCTCAAAGCTCATCCATCGATTATACCCAAAATCAAGCTAAATCGTTGGATGCTTTGTTAAAGGATAATGAACATATCGACCATTTCACCACCTATGTAGGCGAAGGGTCGCCACGGTTTGTATTGACCTTAGAACCAGAATTACCGCGTGCTAATTTCATGCAAACTATCATCGTTACCAAATCCTTAGAAGATCGAGATGCGTTGTTCAAGGATTTGCAAGATCAACTAAACGATCAATATCCATCGGCGCTCATCAATATGCAATTCGTCCAAATCGGACCGCCGTCCAAATATCCTGTTATGCTCCGCGTATCAGGTCCTGATGCATCTGAGGTTAAAACGATTGCAAACGATATGAAAGCCAAAATGCAGGAGGATAAAGATTTACATAATATCGCCTTCGATTGGCCGGATACAGAGCCAGTTGCTCAAATCCACATCGACCCAGATAAAGCGCGTTTGCTAGGCATTAATAGTTACGCCGTATCGCTTCATCTACAAAGTTTATTATCCGGTACAAAATCCGGTGAATACTACGAAGGAAACCAAACCATTCCTGTTACTTTCAGATTAAGCGGCAATGAAAACCACAACTTGGCGGCACTTTCATCATTACCAATCCAAACAGGAAATGGTTCCTATGTACCGCTCAGCCAAATCGCAACGATTTCTATGAGCCAAGAGGAAGGCATTATTTGGCACCGCAACATGATGCCAACCATTAGTATTCATGCTAATGTAGGACCTGGCGTGCTCGGCAATGCTAAAACGAAAGAAATTTACAATAAACTTGCTGAATATCGTCAAGACTTACCAACTGGCTATACTATTGATCTCGATGGTTCTGCTGAAAAGAGCGTCACTGCTGTACAAAAATTGCTCGTACCAATGCCAATCATGCTCTTTGCGATCATGACGATTCTCATGTTCCAATTAAAGAGAATTGCCCTTATGTTTATGGCCCTATTTACAGCCCCGCTTGGACTCATCGGTGTTGTACTGGCCTTAAATATTACGCGTACACCACTTGGATTTATGGCCATACTCGGCATCATTGCCCTCTCCGGCATGATCATTCGTAACTCCATCATCCTGTTGGATCAAATCGAAATTCACCGCGCCGAAGGACAATCTGCCCGCGAAGCCATCATCAACTCCGCTACATTGCGTTTCAGACCAATCATGCTAACCGCCATCGCGGCCATTCTTGGTATGATACCACTCATGGGATCCGTATTCTGGAGTCCACTCGCCATCGCATTCAGCGGCGGTCTACTCGTAGCAACCATACTAACACTCATCGTACTACCAGTTATGTACGCAACATGGTATAAGGTTAAATAAGTAATATATAATAGATATCTATTATAATCTAACTAATTGATTGACTACTAATTCTGATAATGTTAATATAAATTTGACAAGGGAAATAAATAAGTTGCAATGTATTCACGCAACAAATAAGAAAAAACAGCAGGGTGGCAGCCCTGCTGTTTTTATATCACATAAAAATATAATCAATTTAATTTATCTATATTCAATACATAGGTTTGTAATTCATTATATTGAGTATTTGTTAGTAATTCAAATCCAAATTTCTTATAAAATTGAGTTAATGAATCTACATCTTTACACTCAATGGCAATAGCTCTACCTCCTACAATATTACTAGCATTTATAATAGCCTCTAGTGCATAACACATTAAATCATCTCCATTAATTTGATTATGATTAATATTAAAGTTCTTACCTATTTGCCCAATTAGATAAACAGTAGTTTCTTTTTTATTAGAATATCCAGATACTATTTTTTTTAATCTATTTGATACACTAGAATCTAAATTTAGTACTTTCAAAGCCAGTGTAAAATATCCTAAAAGTAATTGTTCTGTATAAGTATTATGTATAATTAAATATGTTCTAGAAAAATTTTTTTGTTCAAAATTTATAGATTTCTCTTTAAGAAATATTTCAATATCATTATTTACCGGACATGAAAATGTACTCATAAAATGTTTTATTTCTGATTCATTAGCATAAGTTAAATAAGAATTTAATGGTACAACATCATGTTCCATTTAATTACTCCTCCGCATTTTCTCAACCAATGATTTTACTTCATTATCATTTAAAAATTTATAATTTTTATTGGTTTTCCATTTTACTTTTTCTTTTGATTCAAAAACTTTAATCATAGCATCTTCGTCCTCAGGTTTTACAACCAATGGCGTAAAAAAACTTGATGTTGCCATAATATACCTCCTAACATAATTATTTTGATACGAACTAAACTATTGATTAATTATAGCAAGTCCATTATATAAAAATCTAGCTATGTGATGTTACTAATAGAGTCAAGGGTGATTAATAGGAGCATAGGTGACTATTAGTCACCTATAAATTAATCATAGTATCTTATATACACCTATTTTGAATTACTACACACCTGTTATATTTCTAAAAAGCACCATACACACCTTTTTTAAATTAGTACACGCCTGTTCTAATTTTTAAGAGCCTCATCATTGAATACTAAAAGGCAGCAGATTTTGTGATCTGCTGCCTTTTTCTCATTTTCCCAGCCTATGATAGTTATAAGCAAAATAGGATAAGTAGTGTTTCCGAACGACTTTTTTCATTTAGCCTGTCGTATTTAATAAGAAAAGCTGAACATGACTTCTATGCGACTTTGGCCCTGCGGAGCCCCAAGGGCGTAGTCAGACCCGGCCGGTGGAGCAGAGAAGTCATGCTCAGCTTTTTCCCCTTATTAAATTACAACGGCTGTCCCATTACATGTCACCATAAGCATGCCATTTTGTGCCCCTACGGTGCTGTATTGGAATGATACGCCAATAACGGCGTTAGCACCGATTTTGCTAGCTCGTTTTGCCATTTCATCGATTGCTGCTTGGCGTGCACTCATTAAGGAATCTTCATAGCTACCGCTACGGCCACCAACGATGTCACGAATACCAGACATAAAGTCTTTTACAAAATTACGGCCTTCTACGACCTCACCAAATACGATACCTTTGTACTCTTGTACAGGTTTATTTTCAATATGCATAGTTGTAGTAATAATCATAATTATATCCTCTCTAATTAACTACAATATATTTTGATTCATTATAGCAAGGCTTTTATAGAAAAACAATCTCATAATGATGGCTTTCATATAAAAACAATAACCTAATACTGCATGTACAAAAAAGACCTATTCACTACTTTCATAATGAATAGGTCTAATTATATTGCGTTTTTATTTATCAAAATCGCGGTCTAGATTTACTTCTTTCAATGGAACAAGTTTAGTTTTGTTGATGTATTTGTAACCTAGGTAAACAGCGAAGAAGATAGGCAATCCGATATACGCAACGGATACGCCGTACCAGTCGATGGTATCGCCTGTGAAAGCGGAGTAATTTTGACCAGCAATGATGATGACGCAAAGAATTAACGCCAAGATTGGGCCGATTGGGAACAACCACGCTTTGTAAGGCAATTCTTTAAGGTCTCTGCCTTGTGCAATGAACGCACGGCGGAAGCGATAATGGGAAATGGCAATACCTACCCAAGCGATGAAACCGCAAAGGCCGGAGATGTTAACAATCCATGTATACGCTGTACCTTCGCCGATAAAGCTTGTAAGGAATGCAAACAAGCCAATGGCTGTAGTCAATATCAATGCAGGAACTGGAACGCCGCGTTTGTTGAGTTTTGCAAAAATTTGTGGCGCTTGGCCTTCCTTAGCAAGTGCATAAAGCATACGCGTAGAGGAATAGAGGCCAGAGTTACCAGCACTCAATACGGCAGTCAAAATGATAGCATTAATAAAGCTAGCTGCAAACGCGAATCCAAAACGGTCAAATACGAGTGTAAATGGAGAAATGGATACGTTTTCTACACTGGAATTCAATAGGTTTGGATCAGTGTAAGGAATGAGGAAACCGATAACTATGAAAGCCCCAATATAGAACAATAGGATGCGCCAAAAGATGGAGTTAATCGCTTTAGGCACGTTCTTTTCAGGGTCTTCTGCTTCCCCAGCGGCTACGCCGATAAGCTCAGTACCTTGGAAGGAGAAACCAGCCACCATAAAGATAGCAAGGACGGATTCCCAACCGCCTACGAATGGTGCTTCCCCTACTGTCCAATTCTCAAATCCAGGGGATGTACCGCCGATACCAAAGATGAGCATAAAGCCACAGAATAGGAATACGAAAACGGTAATAACCTTGATGGACGAGAATACGTACTCGCTTTCACCAAAGGAACGAGTGGACAAATAGTTAAGTCCAAATAGAATTAACAGGAACAACGCGGACCAAACGATGGCCGGCACATCAGGGAACCAATATTTCATGATTAGCGCCCCTGCCAGTACTTCGGCAGCCAATGTAATAGCCCAGTTAAACCAGTAGTTCCAACCTAAGGCAAAGCCAAAGGCAGGGTCTACATAGCGTTTTGCATAGGTCCCGAAAGAACCTGGAATTGGCAAGTACGTCGCCATTTCCCCAAGGGATGTCATGAGGAAATATACCATGATACCGATGAGGCCATACGCCACAAGAGCACCACCAGGACCAGCCGTACTTACTACTTCACCACCGGCTACGAATAAGCCTGTACCGATGGCACCACCCAAGGCAATCATATTCATATGACGCGCTTTGAGGGATCGTTTTAAATGTTTTTGAGTATTAGAAGTATACTCTACGTTAGTATTCTGATTATCTGCCATGGGTCACCTCTTACAAATCTAGATTGCGTACATATTTTGCGTTATCTTCAATAAATTTACGTCGAGGTTCAACCTTGTCGCCCATGAGCACCGTAAAGATTTTATCAGCTTCGATAGAATCCTCTAAACTAACTTGTAAAATCGTACGATTTTCAGGGTTCATTGTTGTTTCCCATAATTGTTCAGGATTCATTTCACCTAAACCTTTGTAACGTTGAATTGTAATACCATCACGGCCTACTTCATCAAGCTTAGCTGTAAGTTCTGCATCAGAGTACACATACCAATGAGATTTGCCTTTTTTGATTTGGTATAAAGGCGGTTGTGCGATGTAGATATGGCCTTCTTCTACTAATGGTTTCATATAGCGGTAGAAGAATGTAAGAAGCAATGTACGGATATGAGCACCATCAACGTCCGCATCTGTCATGATAATAATCTTGTTATAACGGGATTTTGTAATATCGAATTCGTCGCCAATACCTGTACCAAATGCGGTAATCATGGAACGAATTTCGTTATTCGCTAAAATCTTATCAAGACGTGCCTTTTCTACGTTAAGGATTTTACCACGCAAAGGCAAAATCGCTTGGTAACGACGATCGCGACCTTGTTTTGCAGAACCGCCCGCAGAATCACCTTCGACTAGATAAATTTCTGTCATAGATGTATCTTTTTCAGAACAATCTGCCAATTTACCAGGAAGGCTGGATACTTCCAACGCATTTTTACGGCGTGTCAAATCGCGGGCCTTACGAGCTGCCTCACGAGCACGGCTTGCCATCGTTGCTTTTTCGATGATTTTCTTCGCATCTTGTGGATGTTCTTCAAAAAATGTTTTAAGACCTTCAGATACGATAACATCGGTAATACCTTTAACTTCGCTATTGCCAAGTTTCGTTTTAGTTTGACCTTCGAACTGAGGTTCTAATACTTTCACAGACACAACCGCTGTCAAACCTTCACGTACATCCTCGCCGGAAAGATTGCTTTCATTTTCCTTGATCAAACCGGATTTACGGCCATAATCATTGAGGGTACGCGTCAAGGCAGCACGGAAACCGGATAAATGGGTACCGCCGTCAACAGTATTGATGTTGTTTACGAAGGACAACAAGTTTTCGCTGTAACTATCATTGTATTGCAACGCCACATCTACCACAACGTCATCCTTTGTATTTTCGATGTCTATAACAGTTGGGTTAACAACTTCTTTGTTTTCGTTTAAGAATGTAATGAAAGAACTTAAACCACCTTCGTAATGGAAGCTTTCAATGCGAGGTTCCTCTTGGCGCAAATCGCTCAATGTAATGCGAAGGCCTTTGTTAAGAAACGCCAATTCTTGCAAGCGAATTTTCAATGTATCGAAATTGAACACCGTCGTTTCAAAGATTTCAGAATCTGGTTTGAAAATAACAGTCGTACCAGTACCTTCCGCCTTGCCGATTTCGTGTAATTCGGATGTTTTATGACCACGCGCAAAATCGATTTCTTGAATAATGCCATTTTGAGATACTTGAACCTTAGTCCATTCACTCAACGCATTGACTACGGAAATACCTACGCCGTGAAGACCGCCAGATACCTTGTATCCGCCACCGCCGAATTTACCACCAGCATGCAATTTTGTTAAAACCAATTCTACCGCAGACATGCCGGACTCATGCATTCCTGTTGGAATACCACGACCATCATCGACAACGGTAATACTATTATCTTCATTAATGGATACTTCAATATGCGTCGCATACCCTGCGAGCGCTTCGTCCACTGAATTGTCTACTACTTCATAAACGAGGTGATGCAAACCGCGAATGGACGTACTACCAATGTACATCCCTGGGCGTTTACGGACCGCGTCTAGACCCTCAAGAACTTGTATATTCTGAGCGCCATAATTTTCTTCAGCCATTAAACAAACTCCTCCTAACGACATAAACCGCAATATGCTAATACACAACACATCTGCGGTGCTAGATTATCTCTTTATTATACTATAGATTGCTTATATCGTGAAAGCCCTATAATTTACTACTTAATAGCATATAAAACTCATCAATCCGTTTTTTAAGCGTTTTAAGTGATATACCAGATGCATACACACCATCATCTGTTACAATATACGTCTTTACCTTATCCTCGGGCACAATATATATAACCTCTGCGTCATAATGCGAAATGCCCGTCCTATGATGCTTACCAGACTCCGCATGAATCATGGTAATAATCGAATTCATAGGGATACTAAAATTATCGCCAATATGTAAGTACATAAATCTCCTTATTCTTTTGAGGTGGATGGGGAGTGCTTTCTCGCTCCACCGGCCGGGTCTGACTCCGCCCTGCGGGCTCCGCAGGGCCAAAGTCGCTGTGAAAGTACTCCCCATCCACCTCATACAGCCTAATGCTATTCTAATATACCTCGTAACATATTTAGCTCTTTAATTTTTTCCTCAGTTAAGAATTTTGATCGGTATTTATTACACAAGTTGATAACGTGTTGGTCTGTTAGTTCTTCAAGTCGTTTATGGGTGATGAGCATGGTGGCCATGTACATATGGTTTCGGCTCGTAGACCCATGGTAGACCTTATCTAAATAGAAGTAGATCAGTTCTCGCATGGCTATGGAAAAGTCTTTAAAGGTGCATTTGATGTATTGTTGAGCTTCGCTATATTTTATATATGGACGTCGTCTGATTTGTGTTTTTATATCATTAATATGATTGCGATGTATTTCATATTCACAGGACACACAATATTTTGTTTGTCTGTTCATCAACGTATGGCAACGCTCGCATCGATGATAGCCGTGTTCTAGCAAATAGACTTCCTTTTTGCGGCTGCTAATGAGCACCTTTCGAAACGGTTCTTTTAATTTATCTTCTGATAAGCTTTCAACCATTGCATCAATAGATTTCATATCATCATTGGACAAGACGATTTTCGACATGTCGATATAGCCATCGATGTCGGGCATGTCTATTTTCAAAATTTCAGTATTCACCGTTTCTTTCACATAGCTCTGTCGATGCATGATGAGGCCCATTTCAGTAATGATATCACTTTTGTAATAGTCATTAATGGCCTTAAGGATGCGTTTTTGGTTCATCTTAACCTCTTGCATCCACTGCGAATTATCCGCACTGAGCACAATTTTCGGAGGTTTGATGTCGATAATGCGCGTATGACCAGCATAAATGGGGCCCACCACATCACGCCAATGATGAATGAGTGTATTCAGTTTAAATTGTTCCAGTAAACCTAATTCATGTAGGCCACCAGCTAAGCACATTTCAATGCTTTCCATAATGGATGTGCCCCTCCTGACATTGAATAAATTGAACACCTTGCATATTTTCAAAATCATGTATATCCGTCGTGGTAATGACGGTTTGAATGCGTTTATGAATGAACTGCAACAAATTGTTCCGTCTCGCCTCATCGAGCTCGCTCAACACATCGTCTAAGAGCAATACGGGATATTCGCCTACTTCGGATTTGATGAATTCTAATTCGCTCAGTTTTAGTGAAAGCACAGCCGTCCGCTGTTGCCCTTGGGATCCAAATTTTTTTAAATCGATAGCATCGGAAAAGAATCGTAAATCATCGCGATGAGGACCTATGCTTGTCGTCATGCGATGACGATCTTGAGGCAATGCCTCTTGCAGTAAATCGTAAAAGGACTCCTTCGTGTACACCATATGACCCTCTTCCCCATATGGTTGTTCATAACCTATGGTGAGATTTTCTAAGCCTCCCGTCAATTTACGATTCATCAAATCGATAAGCAGATTGATTTTCTTTAAACTTTCCATCCGTTTTTTTACGATGAAAGCCGCCATATCCGCCAGTTGTACATCCCATTCCGCAAGAGGAATATTCTGTTTACCGCGATATTCCTTCAATAATGTATTCCGTTGTTGCAATAAACGATTATATTGCAATAATTGATGATAATAAGTAGCGCTCGTTTGGGATATTTCCATATCTAAAAATCTGCGACGACCCGATGGACTGCCCTTGATGAGCTGTAAATCCTCTGGGCAGAAGATGACCGTATTTAAAGTACCAATCAATTCCTTTTGCGAAATCTTAGTATCATTCAAGCGGATATCCTTAGGACCTTGTCGAAATAGCTTGATATTAACCTTTTGCGGTGTCTCCTTTTTCTCGAAGTTCACCACAATGCCCGCTTCATTAGCGTTAAACAAAAGCATATCCGACGTATCATTCGTGCGGTGGCTTTTACCAATGGTGCCGACGTAAATAGCCTCTAAAATATTGGTTTTACCAGCCCCATTGGTTCCGTACAAGACGATGATTTCAGGCTGCAAATCTATGGTTAAATCCTTATAGTTGCGAAACTGGAACAATTGCAGTGAGCTAATTCTCACCGATTATGCCTCCTCTTTTGTAACGATGAATTCCACATCGAGGCCTTCTACACCAATCACATCGCCAACGCGACATTTTTTGCGTTTTTCTGTAACGATGGTGCCATTTAATGTCAGCACTTGATCATCGATAAGGCCTTTTACTTGGCCCCCTGTTTCAATGACGCCTTCTAATTTAAGCAATTGATCGATTTGAATGTACTCCGTATGGATTGGTACAGGTTGTTGTTTCATAACGTCCTCCTATGGTGGACAAATTACAGGATATGCCAAGTATATAACCATGACTAAAATGCATCATTATATACTTGATAATATGAATTTTTATGCATATAAATATACAATTAAGAATTTGTACGAACAGGTGTTACTACGTACGTATAGTTCGGATTATTATCTTGGCGAATCACAACAGGACCATTTTGTTTTAAATACATGTGGATGTTATCGCCTGTGCTGTGACGCAAAATATCGGAAATATAACGACCATTAAAGGAAATCGTGAATGGTGTGCCCTTAAATTCCACAGGAATTTCTTCCTTCGCCATACCAATTTCAGCATTTTGACTAGATAAAGTCACTTGTTCTTCGGACCAGTCATAGCGAATAACGTTGTAACTCATATCTTTTGCTAACAAGGATACACGATCAACAGCACCGGCAAATTCCTTGCGGTCTACAACGGCACTGGAGTCGAATTGAGCAGGAATTACCTTTTCGTATTCTGGGTACGTGCCTTCGATTAAGCGGGAAATGATATAGATGGATTCAAACATGAACACGATTTGTGTGCGGTTCCAAATAATTTTAATAATAGAAGGATTATCTGTTGGCAATAAACGAGATACTTCTGCCAAAGCCTTTGTTGGAATGATGACGCGCATAGGGGATGTGGCAGGTTCATCGATGGTTACCTTTTTAACAGCCATGCGATGTGTATCGGTAGCAACCATAGTCACTTCTTTGTCGTTTGCATCTTTGATTTCCAGCAAAGCACCAGCAAATACAGGACGATCATCGTCGCTTGCTGCTGCATAGTTCGTAAGGTCGATGAGTTCTTTCATAGCTTGGCTATCGATATTGACATAATCTTGGTCGTGAATTTGTTCTACCAATGAGAAATCATCTGGATGCAAGGTTACTAAATTAAATTCAGAGGAACCAGATGTGATTTTTAGCGTATTGCCATCCTCTGGTTTGCTCAATTGAATCGTTTCGCCTGGTAATTTGCGGATTAATTCTTGGAAATAACGAGAAGCAACCACTAATGTACCTGGTTCTAAGATATCGGCGTCGATTGTTAATTTAATGCCTAATTCAAAATCGTTGCCTTGTAGTTCCACTTGATTGTTTTTTGTTGTTATATAAATGGAACCTGGTAGATTTGAACTTGTTTTGTTTTGTGATACCTTTTGTAGAACGTTAATGGCTTTTTGGAGATTTGCCTTAGGAAATTTGATGTTCATAATGTAAATACTCTCCTTGTTTGTAATATTCGTTGTGCGATTTTCGTTGATGCTCTATAGATAATCAACGATAGATCGGTTTTCTGATATGTTTCTGATTTGTTTGTTAGTTTAGTAGTATTTGTAGTAGGCGCTGTGAATGTGTGTACATGTGAAAGTTTTCTAGATTTCATGCGTTTCCACAGTTGTGGATAAGTGTGTGTATACCTTGTTTTAGGTTATCCACATAGTCACAGAAAATATTGATTTCTGCAATATCCACAGATTTATACACAACATATCCACAGAGTTATCCACACCCGTTTTAGTTGAGTGATGAAAGCTTTGATTTGATGTCTAGGATAATTTGTTTTGTTTCCGGATTCTTGTCGATTTCTTTGCTGATCTTATCGTATGCATGCAAAATCGTCGTATGATCTCTGGAAAAAGCCGCTGCGATTTGTGGGTAGCTTTCATTAATCACATCGCGGCACAAATACATGGCAATTTGTCGTGGAAATGCGAACTGAGCCTTCCGTTTCTTGCCTAACAAATCTTGTTTCTTAATATTAAAATAGGTACTGATAAAGTCTTGAATGGACTCGATGTCGATAAGTGTTACCCGTTCCGTTGTGATGATATCGGATAATGTTTTCTTCGTGTACTCCAAATCGATGCTGCTGGTTCGTTGTTCTAAGGATGCAGTACCGATGAGTTTATTGAAAGCCCCTTGTAGTACGCGAATGTTTTCATCGAATTGCAACGCCACGTAGTTGATGGCATCGTTGTCGATAACGAGATTACGATTCTTGTTGTTTTCCTTTTCAACGAGGGCTTTCAAAATGGCGATACGCGTTTCCAAATCTGGATTTTCCATGGTCGCCACATAGCCAGCTTGGAATCTAGAACGCAAGCGTTCTTCAAACTGATCCATGTCGTTTGGCATGGTATCGCTGGTGAGGACGATTTGCTTGTTATTGTCTAATAATTCGTTGAAGGTGTTGAAAAACTCTGTTTTCGTGCCCTCTTTATTTTCCAAGAACTGAATATCATCGATGAGCAATACGTCGATGTTGCGGAACGTATTGCGGAATAACTCTCCTTGCCGCTTGCGTATGGATTCGATGAATAGATTCATGAACTTTTCGCTCGTTGTGCACATCACCTTGAGATTAGGATATCTTTCAACAATGGCATTGCCGATGGCGTGCATCAAATGCGTTTTACCGAGTCCCGATGGACCGTAGATAAAAAGCGGATTATAATCGCCGCCAGGATGCTCCGATACATTTTGGGCTGCTCCAAAAGGAATGCGGTTTGCATTGCCTGTAATGTAATTATCAAATCGATAACCACTGTTGAGCTGAGACGATGACAAATCGATAGGAATATCCGTAGATTGCAACGTTTGCACCATTTGTGGCTGCTCTACAGGAAACATCGGTTCATCTGGAATTAACTCGTCCACCTCTTTACGCTGGATATACACAGGATCTGCGTACACCGGTGTGTAAAATTCCTCTTGATATGGAACCTCCTGTTTTGCAGGTTTAGAGGCTTTTTTATCGATGTTGTCCGCGTCACTTACCACCGTATTTTCTATAGTGTTCGTACTAGTATTTTCTGCAGTATTCTCTGTGAAAGTATCTGCTACATGCGGTGCTGTTGGAACATCATCCTTTTGTGGAAACAGATCCAATAAAACCATATTTAATTCTTTGCCTGTCACTTGCTTGATGGCATCTGTTAACAACTTACTTACCGTTTGCTGAGATTCGATGACACTTTTTATAAAACTCTGCATAACCCCAATGTGTATAGAATTATTATCTATACTCATCGGTATGAGAGAAGTACTCAAACTTGAATAAATCGCAGGCGGCAGTGTTTGTTTTGCTACTTGTAATATACGTTCCCATATATCATTAATATCAGCTGCTTGCATTTTGTTCCTCTTGTGTATAACTTTTACTAAAAATGTGTATAACTTTCGTTGTTATGTGCATAACTTATTCTAAAACTGTGGAAAAACCACAAATACCTGTGAATAACCTGTGCACAACTTGTGAATAAGAGAAAATAAAATTCCCTTCCAACCTTATAAATACTGAGTTTATACTATTCACAGGTCAAAAGAGAAAAAATGTGGATAACTTTTCTAAACTATCCGAAAAAAACTTATAAAAATATATATTTTTTACCAATTTCAATTATGATTGTACCAAAAATGAGGGAGATTGTCATTCAATCTGTGGATAACTTTTTTATAATTTCTTTACTCAGCATAATAAGATAGATTCTTTGAAGGTTAAGAGGGTACTCTCTCGCTCCACCGGCCGGGTCTGACTCCGCCCTTCGGGCTTCGCAGGGCCAAAGTCGCTGCGAGAGTACCCTCTTAACCTTCTCAATATCTATTAAGTGCTGAGTAAAGAAATTATAAATTGGCGGAAAGGGAAAAGGGTCTGACTCCGCCCTGCGGGCTCCGCAGGGCCAAAGTCGCGAAAAAGTGACCACCAAATCTACTTTCATCCAAAATTAGCTAAAATAAATAAATTTCATAATGGGAAGAAGGATAATATGTGGTGTCTAAAAAATAGAACAGGCGTGTACTAATTCAAAATAGGTATGTGTATAGGGTGTTCTGAAAAATAGAACAGGCGTGTACTAATTCAAAATAGGTATGTATATAGGGTGTTCTGAAAAATAGAACAGGCGTGTACTAATTCGAAATAGGTATGTGTATAGGGTGTTCCAAAAAATAGAACAGGCCTGTTCTATTTCAAAAGAGGTGTATGTATGTTGCTCTAAAATAGTAGATTCTGTCTTCCCCGCCAAGGGAAGGTGCGCGTAATCTGTTTCAATAAAAAACAGGAGTTGATCTATAAGGTTCAGATAAAAAAGATATGGTGTCTTGATAAGATGTGAATGGTGTAATTTGTTTGGCTAATTTATGAATATTGTTTAATGATGGCTGCCTAATATTTTTGCAGCGACTTTGGCCCTGCGGAGGCCGTAGGCCGGAGTCAGACCCGGCCGGTGGAGCGAGAAAATATTAGGCAGCCATCATTACTTAAATGTAGTAATATTACTGGCAAACAAATTACATTTGTAGATTTTAATCGAAACACCATATCTTTTTTATATAAATATATATAGAAAACCCTGTTTTTTATTGACAGATTTGCGTTTTCCCTCTATAATTACCCTGTTATGGTATAAGTAAAACAAATATATAACGAGGAGGTGTTTTACTAATGAAACGTACATATCAACCAAATACTCTTTGGAGAAAACGTACCCATGGTTTCCGTGAACGCATGAAAACTATCGGTGGCCGTCTCGTATTAAAAAGAAGACGTGCTAAAGGCAGAAAACGCTTATCTGCATAATATAATGGCTCAGCAAGAGCTTTCAGAAAACTTGGCGCTCTTGCCAAGTTTTTCTATTCTATAGGACTCGGACGATACAATGGATTACCGCTTAGATAAAACGAGACGTATTATAAACAATAATGAATATCGCCTTGTGTATAAGCATGGTAAGTACGAGGTAGGACGCCTATGCGTTCTATATCGTATGCCTGTAGCGAAGCAAAAGACTCGCATCGGATTTGTGACGGGTAAAAAGGTGGGTTGTGCGGTTGAACGCAATCGAGCACGTCGCCTTATGAAAGAGGTGTATCGCCTCAATCAGCATCAAATTCGCGAAGGGTATCATATTGTTATCGTTGGACGTGGCCCTCTGAAGGACGCAACCTATGAACGAGCGGAAAAGGAAATACTGTACTTATTGCGTAAAAGCAAGCTCTTAGTATAATCCTATATAGGACCACAAGCATGGACAGCGCTATGCTTTGGTCCTATTCGCGTATTATGAGGTATATGGATTTGGTGGAAATGTCTTAGACACATACGCTAATCCAATCATGGTGAATTCTATGAAAAATACATGTATAACTGTATTAAATTGTATAAAACGAGGGATTACCTTTGTTTTATGGCTCGTTATTCGCTTCTATCAGATTGCCATTTCCCCTCTCAAACCGGGATGTTGCCGATATTATCCCACTTGTTCCGCATATACTCTGCAGGCCATTGAAAAATATGGTCCTTTGAAAGGTAGCTGGCTTGGGCTAAAACGCATTTTGCGTTGTCATCCATTCCACAAGGGCGGGTATGATCCCGTTCCTTAATTTGGTATTGGTGAAAGATAAGACTAGTACAACTTTCACAATTGACATTAGTTTGAGTGAGCACAGTTTTGGAAATACCTGAGCATCTGTATGGATGAAATTTAGACCATACCATAACGATATATGGATGCGCGAAGGAACCCAATTTCGACCTGCACTCGAAGGAGAAACAATGGAAATTTTTAACTATTTAGTTGAATTTATGCGCACACTTGTGACATATGCTTTCAACTTCACTGACATGATCGGCTTCCCAAGCTATGGGGTGGCTATTATCATCATTACTGTCATTATTAAAGCGATTTTAGCGCCGTTGACAGTAAAACAAATTAAATCTATGAAAGCAATGCAAGAGTTACAACCTCGCATGAAAGAGCTTCAAGAAAAATACAAAAACGACCCTCAACGTTTACAAGCTGAGATGGGCGCTATGTACAAAGAAATGGGCGTAAATCCATTGGCTGGCTGCTTGCCTTTATTGGTGCAAATGCCGTTCTTGATCGCTATTTTCTATGCATTGCAAGGATATCCTTACAATCCTGAATTCGAACATTTCTTATGGCTTCCTAGCCTTGGCGAAGCAGATCCATACTACATTTTGCCAGTATTGAGTGCTTTGTCCACATGGCTTATGTCCCGACAAACTGGTATGGGTGCTAGTGGTGCCGCTGCACAACAACAAAAGATTATGCAAATCTTTATGCCATTGTTCATCGGTTACATTTCCTTGAACTTCCCATCTGGTCTTGTTATTTACTGGATTGTATCCAATGTGTTCCAATTGGTGCAACAACATTTCATTTACAAAGGCTTAGAAGCTAATAAATAGGAGGCACTATGGAATTTATCGATGTATCTGCTAAAACGATTGAAGATGCCATCGCTAAAGGGGTTGCAGAACTTTCTATAGATGGCCGTGAATTGGTAGAAACAAAGGTTATTGAACAACCTTCTAATGGTTTTTTAGGTATTGGCCGTAAACCAGCTGTGGTTCGTTTGTTCTATACAACGGTAGCAGCTGCGGCTACGGAAGAAGAAAAAGAAGTCATCGCTGAGACTTCTGATGCTGTGTCGGATGCGCCTGTTGCGACTGATGAACGCGATGTGGCTGAATCTGTTGATGATTCACCGGTATCTGTGAAAGCTAAACAAGAGCTTTCAAAAGAAACACAACAAATCATCGCTGAAAAAGGTAAGGAATTCCTTGAAAAGATGTTCGGTCAAATGGGCCTTATCGTGATGATTGAAAAGATGTTTACCAGTGATAAAATCACGTTCCAAGTACATGGTGAAGACCTTGGTATCTTGATTGGTAAACACGGTCAAACCCTTGATGCTATCCAATATTTAACGAATTTGGTGGCTCACAAAGAGGTGTCTGGCCATTGTCACATCGTGGTGGATGTGGAAAATTACCGAGCTCGTCGTGAAGAAACGTTGATCAATCTTGCAAAACGCCTTGCAGCTAAGGTAAAACGTAACCGTCAAAAGGTTTCCTTAGAACCTATGAATGCATTTGAACGCAAAATCATTCATACGGCGTTGCATGATGATAAACACATCGTCACAGAATCCGCTGGTGATGAACCATTCCGCCATATCGTGATCTCTTACAAAAAATAAAAGTGTTTGGTGGCGATAGCATTCTGATAACCTCCACCGGCCGGGTCTGACTCCGGCCTACGGCCTCCGCAGGGCCAAAGTCGGTTTCAGAATGCCACCGCCATCACCATTTTATTTATACGTAATACGATAGGTTATGGTGAAAGCTAACCTAAGGTAATCTTCGCATGGGTAAGATTGGTTTAGTTTAACTTTCACAGGCGAAGAAATTAAAGATATTCGAAGTACGGAGTTTTTTATGTATATAGATGATACAATAGCGGCCATTGCGACGCCGCCCGGCATCGGCGGGGTTGGTATTATTCGTGTTAGCGGCAAGGATAGTTTTCCTATTGTAAATAGCCTGTTCAAGAGCGCTGGCACCGTTCCTTTGATGGACCGCCAAAATAGAACGATTCAATACGGAACCATTGTGGATCCAGCAACGAACAAGACCATCGACGAGGTTCTTGTGTTATTAATGAAAGGCCCTCATTCCTACACGGCGGAAGATGTGGTAGAAATTCAGTGTCACGGCGGTATTGTGCCGGTTCGACAAATCTTGAAATTGCTCGTCAATCACGATGTGCGCATGGCAGAGGCCGGCGAATTTACGAAGCGCGCCTTTATGAACGGACGTATCGACCTCACCCAAGCAGAGGCAATCATTGATATTATTGAAGCAAAAACAGAGGACTCCCTCTCTCTCGCTGTATCGCAGCTGGACGGCACGGTTTCGTCCTTTGTAAAAGATGTGCGTGAACAGCTCATCGCCATGATTGCTCATTTAGAGGTAACTATCGATTATCCTGAGGAGGATATCGAGGATGTAACGAGCCAAGAGGTTCGTGAGCAGCTAGAGCCTATTTTGAAAGCTATGGACGATTTGTTGTCCACAGCGAATACAGGTCGCCTTATTCGCGACGGTATTACGACGGTTATTGTAGGCCGCCCAAATGCAGGTAAATCGAGCCTTATGAACGCTCTCTTGCGCGAAAACCGCGCTATTGTAACGGATATTCCGGGAACGACGCGGGATAGTATTGAAGAATATATGACCGTAGAAGGCATTTCATTGCGCCTCATCGATACAGCAGGTATTCGAGACACACAAGATACGGTGGAAGCCCTCGGTGTGGAGCGTGCTCGCGATTATATCAACAAAGCAGACATCGTGCTCTGCGTTATCGACGGGTCTACCCCATTGACCCCTGAAGAAATCGAAATTTTGACCTCTGTGAGTGGTTTGAATACCATCGTACTCCTCAATAAGTCCGATGTGGCACAAGTCGTTACAGACGAAAATATCGAAGAACACGGCACATTTACAGCTATCGAACGCATCAGTGCCAAAGACGGCGAAGGCTCTGCAGTTCTCTCCAAATGGGTGCAAGAACTCGTCTATGGCGGTCGCGTAAAGCAAGACAACAGCGCCATGATCAGTAATGTGCGACACATCAGCCTCATGGAACAAGCAAAGGCTCAAGTAGAACAAGCCCTCTCCTCCATCGACATGGGCATGCCGGTGGACTTTGTCGCTACCGATTTGCGTAGCGCCTGGGAACTACTAGGCGATATCACGGGTGATACCATCCGTGAAAGCATGATTGACGAACTATTCAGCCGCTTCTGTTTAGGGAAATAATGGCAAATGAGGACTTCCAAAAAGCCTCCACCGGCCGGGTCTGACTTCGGCCTACGGCCTTCGCAGGGCCAAAGTCGTTTTTTGAAAGTCCTCATTTACCTATAGAGAGAAGGAGAAACTCGGCCTTTGGCCTCGTAATTTTAGTAAAATAAACTTTCAAAATAAGTAATAAATATAAGGGATTCAATAGATATGTATACTGTAGATAATTATGATGTCATCGTCATCGGTGGCGGTCATGCTGGTTGTGAGGCGGCCCTCGCCTGCGCCCGCATGGGTCATCGCACGTTGATGGCGACCATCAGTTTGGATAATATTGCACTTATGCCGTGCAACCCTGCCGTTGGCGGTCCTGGTAAAAGCCATCTTGTGTATGAGCTCGATGCGTTGGGCGGTCAAATGGGTATCAATGCGGATGCTACGGCCATTCAAATGCGTATGCTCAACATGGGTAAAGGCCCTGCCGTGCATTCCTTGCGCTGCCAATCTGATAAAATTAAATACCAACATTTGATGAAACATACCTTGGAAAATACGGATAATCTCAATGTTAAGCAAATCATGGTTACGGAGCTCAAGGTTGAGGATGGCAAGGTAACGGGCATCGTTACTGAGCTTGGCGAATTCTATGGCGCTAAGGCTGTCATTCTTTGTACAGGGACCTATTTGAAAGGCAAAATCCTCATCGGCGATATCGACTATGTAGGTGGCCCAAATGGGCAACGGGTAGCGGAACAATTTTCTCAATCCCTACTAGATAATGGCGTTGAATTGATGCGCTTTAAGACTGGCACGCCAGCCCGCGTAGATAAACGGACGCTTAATATTGAAAATATGGCCGTTCAAGAAGGCGATGCACATCATCATGCCTTTTCCTTTATGGACGAATGGATCAACCGCAACGAAGATGTGTGCTGGTTGACGTATACGAATAAGGAAACGCATGAGATTATTAAAAGCAATATTCATCGTGCTCCTATGTACAGCGGTAAAATTGAAGGTGTTGGCCCGCGCTATTGCCCTTCCATCGAAGATAAGGTGGTGCGCTTTGCCGATAAAGAACGCCATCAATTATTCGTAGAACCAGAAGGAACGGGCACAAATGAAATGTATGTACAAGGCATGAGTACATCCCTTCCTATGGACGTACAATACGCATTTCTTCGCACCATTCCTGGTCTTGAAAACGTCGAAATCATGCGTCCTGCCTGTGCTATTGAATACGATTGCTTGAACCCAACACAATTGACGCCAGCCCTTCAAGTAAAACATATTGAAGGCCTCTACTCTGCTGGTCAAGCTAATGGTACATCTGGTTATGAAGAAGCAGCTGCACAAGGCCTCATGGCTGGTATTAACGCAGCGTTGTGGATTGAAGGCAAAGAACCTTTCATCCTCGCTCGTTCCGAAGCATATATCGGTGTTCTCATCGATGATCTCGTAACAAAAGGTACAAACGAACCGTACCGCATGATGACAAGCCGTAGCGAATACCGTTTATTACTTCGTCAAGATAATGCAGATATGCGCCTTACCGAAAAAGGTCGTGAAATCGGCCTTGTGAAAGACGATCGTTGGGCTAAATTTACAGCTAAAAAAGCGGCCATCGAAGAAGGCATGGAATTGTTGCGCAACACACCTGTCAATCCGTCCAAGGAAACGCAAGCCTTGCTTGAAAGCTTGGGCACAGCCCCTATCAAAACAGGCATCCATGCATATGATTTGGTAAAACGTAATGAACTCTCCTATGCTACCGTAGCTGATGCATTCGGTTTGAAACGCTTTACACCTGACGTAGAAGAAGCTATGGATATTGCCATTACCTACGAAGGTTACATCAAAAAGCAAATGGAACAAGTTGAGAAGGTTCGCAAACTGGAAGAGAAAATTCTTCCAAAAGAATGGGATTATACAGAAATTAAAGGTATTTCCCTTGAAGCGCAACAAAAGCTCAACAAAATTCGCCCTCACTCCATCGGCCAAGCCAGCCGTATCTCTGGCGTATCCCCGGCGGATGTGTCTGTACTGTTGATTCAACTAGAACAATATAATAGGAACAAATAGAATATGTGATTACATAGAAAAAAGCTAGCTAATCGTTTGATTAACTAGCTTTTTCTGTTATAAGGTTTCCCGTTTCTGATGCTCATCGACTTCGCGACCTTGACTCATATAATCTGGAGTAAATAAGGATAGCCCAAGTTTAAATAAGAACCACATACATTTTTGTTTCATGGGTATCACCTCCTATTGATTGTAGTGTATCTATAAATGATACCATTAGCAAGCTTTATTTTTTATAAATGTAAAAGTGAGTATATACGTAAAAGTTTGTATATTTATATGAATATTTATAAAATACATATTATTATACCAGTAAAATATGTACACTAGAGAAATACACTGAGTGTACATTCAGAATAGACAAAATAATCTGTAGGTGAAGAAAAGTTCATAGTGATAAATTAGAGATAAACAGTAAAATTTAAAAGGTAGAAATAAGATATATAAATTTGGAAAAGGATGTGTTAGAAGGTTAACAAAATAGGTTTACAATTATGAGGCGGTTTAGATGATATAAGATTTTTATGAGTACCTCCTCTTTTTGCACTTTTATCTATATAATAAATGAGAATATATTGAGAATATGGTATAATAGATATAAATATGACTCTTATATTTCGCTTATATGCTCTTTTTTAAGTACTTTGCATATAATTTATCCTAGAAGCATATAAACAGGCCTTACAGTACGAATAAATGAATTTTAACCTGAATTACATACATATAGTTAGGAGCACCGATGAAAGAAAAATATGATGTGCCTATCGCTAGTGAATCTGAGTTTGTAGAATATATGCTTTCACAAATGGCAGCATTTGGATTGCCATGCACACAGCAGCAAGCAAAAGATTTCTACGTCTATTATGCACGCATGATTGAAACAAATAAATATCTCAACCTGACGGGCATTACGGATATGAAGGAAGTCGTGGTTAAGCACATGATTGATTCCCTATCTTGTTATGATCCGAAAATTATCAAATCTGGATCCTCCATTATCGATGTTGGAACAGGTGCTGGTTTCCCTGGCATTCCCTTGGCCATCTATGACAGAACCTTGCACGTGACCTTGTTTGACTCCCTCAAGAAACGCCTTACCTTTCTTGAGTCCGTTATCGACGAATTGCAATTGACGAACTGCAAGACCTTGCATGGACGCGCTGAAGATTTGAGTCATCAGGACTATCGTGAAAGCTTTGATATCGCCACAAGCCGTGCCGTTGCAAGATTACCAATCTTATTAGAATGGACCGTGCCCTACGTTAAACAAGGTGGCTATGTTATCGCCTTAAAAGGCGCCATCTACGAAGAAGAAATCGGCGAATCTGATAAAGCCCTTAGCACATTAAAAGCATCCATCGAAGATGTAAAAACCGTGACCTTACCAACATTGGACGATAAACGAGCTATCGTGTACATTAAGAAAACAGGAAAAACACCTGGGAAATATCCGAGAAAACCAAAAGAGATAAAGGATAAACCGTTATTATAATATGCTACAATCTTTTTCATTAATGTAAGCAATCTAAAAACACCTTCCAAAAAGCCTCCACCGGCCGGGTCTGACTCCGGCCTATCGGCCTCCGCAGGGCCAAAGTCGTTTTTTGAAAGGTGTTTTTAGATTAAACTTATATTATGAGTAACAATAAATAGGAAAAGATTGTAGCATATTAATACTAACGGCTATATCGAAAACAAAACAGGGAACAAATCAATTTTGATTTGTTCCCTGTTTTGTTAGGTTTGCATATTATTGATTACGTGTATGTTTTATAAATGAATAAAAAGGAATGTCCTTCCAAAACCGACTTTACGCTCACTGTGGATTTCGTTTTACGAAATCTTACGTTCGCGACTAAGTGATGTGTGGACCCCATGCGTCGCTACGCTCCTCTGTTGCCTCACACCCTACTTATGGCCCTTTCTTTAAGACTTGTATATTATTTATCATGTGTATATTTGATTACAGGAAAAAAGCACCCAACAGCTTTCCAAAAATGACTTCGGGTCCCGCTTTAGCGCGATAGCGTGTCATTTTTGGGAGGCTGTTGGGCGCACTGGTGCTGTTATTGAGTTACACGTGATCAATAATATGCAAAGTCGTATCTATATCATTAAGCGGCATGATATGTACGCCTGCAGCGATTTTTTTGATTTGTTCCAAGGTTTCGATGGCGATTTCTGTACCCGCTTCTTTTCCGCCTTTTTCTACGCGGTCTAGAATGTCTTGGGTAAGGTTGATTCCAGGTACTTTTTCATGAAGGTATGTTGCCATTTTAAAGCTTTTAAGAGGAATCAAGCCAAGCATAATAGGTACATTGAATTCGGACATTTTATCGATGTAGCGTTTAGCTTGTTCTAAATCATAAATTGGTTGTGTTTGCACGAAATGGGCGCCATTTTTGATTTTAGCAGCTAGTTTTTGACGTTCGATTTCTAAATCAGGAGCACCAGGGTTGCCTGTAGCTCCGATATAGAAACTTGTTGGTTCATCAAGGTCATTACCAGCAAGGTCTTTTCCTGAGTTCAATGTCTTAGCTATATTAAGTAGACCCATGCAGTCTACTTCGAATACGGATTGTGCGAATGGATGATCGCCATGGTCTGGTTTATCGCCAGTTAGTGTCAAAATATTATTAACACCGAGTGCTGCAGCACCGAGTAATTCGGATTGTAAACCGATAATATTGCGGTCTCGGCATGTAAGATGGAAAATTGTTTCGATTTCTTCGTTATGTTGTAATAAATAGGACAAAGAAATTGGACTCATGCGCATTTTAGACATAGGGCTGTCCGCAATATTAATCGCGTCAACCTTGCCTTTTAAGCGCGCTGCTTGTTCAAAAACCTTTTGGGCAGAACTGCTTTTAGGTGGGTCCAATTCAACGGTGATGGTGAACTGGCCATTTTGGTGTTTCTCACGTAATGTCATCATATACCTCTTATCTATTCTATGTATGGTGAAAGCCTCGCATGCGTTATGTGAGCATTATTTTAGACTTTCACCATGAGTATTACTTATATTATATGCCTAGATTAGCCATTATTTCAAAGTTTCAAAGAAATCGTTCGCGTGGTTTACAGCCGCGATGCCGTCCTTGGCGTAAATATCTGCACCCGCTTGGTCTGCGTAGTCTTGAGAAACTACGGCACCACCAACCATAACTTTAGTCTTTAATCCAGCTGCGCGAATAGCAGCGATTGTGTTGTCGATTTGAGGCATTGTAGTAGTCATCAAGGAACAGATACCAACGAGAGCCGCCTTGTTGTCCTTAATAGCTTGAACGATAACCTCTGGATCAACGTCTTTACCGAGGTCGACGATTTTGTAACCATTGTTTTCAAGCAAGGCCGCTACGATATTTTTACCTAAATCGTGGATATCGCCTTTAACGGTAGCTACAACGACTGTGCCTTTATCTAAACTTTCACTAGCAGGAATAATTTCTTTAATGGTGTTGAAAGCCGCCTGCATCGTTTCAGCAGCAAGCATTACTTGTGGCAAGAATAATTTACCAGAACCGAACTTGTCTCCTACTACGTTCATCGCTTCAGATAAGCCTTTTTTCGTAAGATCCAATGGATCAATGCCATCGGCTAAGGCTTTTTTAACTAAATCGATAATAGCTTCTTTTTCACCTTGTTCTACACAAGCACGAATATTTGCTAATGGGTCATTGCTATCGAAGGATGCTTTATCTGGACCTTTTGGCGCCGCATTGCCTGGTGCTGTAGTTTCGTCTTCGTAACCATATTCTTTTATGAATTCTGCAGAACCTGGGTCCCAACCAAGTAATGTGGTGCTCGATACAAAAGCTTTTTTAGCTGCGTAGTTAAGCGGATTCATGATTGGTGTGGTTAAACCGGATGCAAGGGCCATTGTTAGGAATTGACCGTTTAGATATGGGCGTTGTGGCATGCCGAAGGAAATATTGGATAAGCCCATAACAGTTGGGAAACCGAATTTTTCTTTATATAAACGCAATGTGCTAAGCGTTTGTCGTGCACTATCTTCGCCGCTGGCAAGTGTTAATACCAATGGGTCAAGCAAGAGGTCGTGCGGTTGTAAACCATAGCCATATGCGCGATTTACGATGCTTTCAGCCAAAGCAACGCGATTCTCAGCCTTTTCAGGCAAATCGCCACTGCAGATTGGCAAGCAAAGTAATGCAGCGCCATAGCGTTTAGCCAATGGCATAACGTGTGTGATGGACTCTTCTTCACCGTTTACAGAGTTGATTAACGCACGGCCTGGATAGTTTTTAAGAGCTACTTCCATAGCCTTAGGGTCTAATGTATCGATGGATAGTGGTGTCTCTACGAGCATAGACAATTCGAAGATGGCTTTTTCCATTAAAGGAGTTTGGTCCATTCCTGCCACACCCATATTCACATCGAGGATATCTGCACCTGCTTCTACTTGGTCTAAGGCATCGCGTTTTACACGAATGAAAGAACCGTCCCGTAGTTCTTGAGCGAGCACCTTACGGCCTGTTGGATTGATACGTTCACCGATAATCAATGGCTTTACATTGTGACCTAATTCGATTAATTTTGTACGGCTTGTAATCACCGTTTTAGGCTCAATATGAGCGCGTTCCTTAGGCGTATGTGCTTTTACAGCATCAGAAATCGATTGAATATGCGCTGGTGTTGTACCACAGCAGCCACCTACATAACTTGCACCTGCATCAACGATTGGAATCATTAATGGGCCCATGTCTTCTGCTGAAAGCGGAAATACCGTTTGCTTGTTAATGAGTTGTGGCATACCTGCGTTTGGTTGGCAGATGATTGGTAAATTAGTAACACTAGCGATTTTTTCGATAAGCGGTGTGATTTGTTCAGGTCCAAGAGAACAGTTAATACCAATGATATCGGCCCCCATTGCCTCTACGATAGTTGTGGCAACCTCTGGAGGTGTACCAGTGATGGTACGACCGTCTTCACTGAAAGAAAATTGACAGATGATTTGTACATGTTCTTTAGTCTTACCTGCTGCTTCACGAGCATCTAAAGATGCTAATAGAGCAGCACGCATTTCTTGTACGTCGATAATCGTCTCGATAATGATGAAATCAACGCCACCTTCAATCAAAGCCTCTGCTTGTTCTCTATATGTATCATAAATAGAATCAAAGCTCATATTCCCCAATGGTTGTAAAAAACGTCCTGTAGGGCCCATAGAACCGGCTACACGAGCGGATGGCTTGAACTCTGCAATTGCTTCTTTGGCAACCTTTACGGCTGCTATATTTATTTCTTTTACACGATCTTGTAAATCGTAATCTTCTAATTTAAGGCCGCATGCGCCAAATGTATTAGTAGTAATTACATCACTACCATGTTGTAAATATTGTGCGTGGATATTTTTTACTACTTCTGGTCGTTCTACGTTAAATAATTCTGGGCAATAGCCCTCTTCTAGGCCTGCTGCTTGGAGCATTGTACCCATAGCGCCGTCAAAAATGTACATGTGAATCATCCTTTATATATAATAGATGCAATTATTGATATATGAACTCTGTGATGTCAACCCGCCTTAATGTATGTATACATTAGAGCTGTGAATGAACATTTCTTTCTCGCTCCACCGGCCGGGTCTGTCTACGCCCTTCGGGCTCCGCAGGGCCAAAGTCGCTGCGAAAGTAATGTTCATTCACAATTATCTTTCTAAATCATTCTATATGCGGGTTTTCAATCCACTAGTTCATTATAACAATTGCATCTTTTCGATATCATAAATAGATTGTTTCACGTGAAACATTTTTGATTGCACATGGGTACAATGGTACAGAATGGGTACAATGGTACAGATGTACAAGGTAATGCTTCACGTGAAACATCGTGTGTTAAAATTTTATTCTGTTGGTTGTGCTTTCATAGCTATACCAGATGTTTCGGCTGTTGTTTTGATTGTTTCTGGTTTTGTAGCCGCTGCTTTTTCTGGAAGTTTTCTTGATTGGCAATCTTTTTGTGAGCAAGAGCTACAACCGCGTTTTGTTGTCAAACATTGATCTCCTGGCATCAAACCGATAATAGCTGTTACGGATTTTCTTGGAAATAATAAGAAGTTTTCTGTAACTTGTAGACCAATTTGTTCGGTTTTGATGATTTTGCCAAGTTGTGGTTGAATTTCTAAAGGCCAGTTGCCATAGCCTGGGCTAAAACGCCATGTAGGTGCATAACCTTGTTTCTTAGCAATGTTATTGATTACCTCGTTAACTTGGTCAGCCACTTGTTCAACTGCAGTTGTTGCCGCTGCATCTAGTAAGAGACCTACGGTGTAGTTGCCTTGTTTGAATAGCTGTTCGCTACGTCTTTCAACGTCTTCACCGACTGTAACACCTAGCACATACACCTTTGTAGATTTTTCAAGGTGTTTTTCAATGATAGAACCTTCAATTTTGAGCGGTGGATTACTTAGAATAACTTTATTTTCCGCATCGTAATCATATTCTTGGTAGACACCCTTTGGCGTCGCTAATAATTGGATTTCTTTACAAGCTTCGTCAACGAATTTTTCTGGAAAATCTTCGGCATGACGAAGTCCTGCATATCGCTTTACTTCATCTTTGTTGATGACGGGAAGCATTCCGTTATAAATGGGCATGTGAAACGCCTCCTTTAAAAATAAAATAGATTGTATGGTTAAAATGTTAAACCTATTAAAATACTGTCTTTTATAAGTATAAATATATCTATATATGCTGTAAAGGCTATAGCTTCATATAATTTATTGAGGTGCGTCCATAGAAAAAAGTTATATGTAATTATTTTATACATAATGGTGTAAATCTATTTAGTAATGATACATAATCAAATAAATTTATAAGCTGATATATCATGTTGGTGAACATATGTTTTTTTGAATGTTTCACGTGAAACATTCTTATTTGTTTTAGATTTTATTTGAAAAATGATGGTCACACCTATAAAGTTCTATTTCTTTTGCGTGCCCTATGTTATAATGAAATGAAATATTTTTGAACGTAAAGTTGAGGTGAATTTTGTGGGCAAAGTAATAGCGATTACTAATCAAAAAGGCGGTGTAGGCAAGACTACAACATCTGTTAATCTCAGTGCTTGTTTAGCTGATGCAGGTAAAAAGGTGCTATTAATAGACTTAGATCCGCAGGGTAATGCTAGTTCTGGATTAGGCATTGAAAAAGATGATTTGGAATTATGTATTCACGATGTGTTGATAGATGGCGAAGACATTGCTAATGTGATTCAACCTACAATGCTTAAAAAGCTTTTTGTAGCGCCTGCAACGATTCAATTGGCTGGTGCTGAAGTAGAATTAGTAGGGATTGTTTCACGTGAAACAATTTTGAAAAAATCCATCGCTTCTGTACGCGATGAGTATGATTTTATCATCATTGATTGCCCGCCATCTCTTGGTTTGCTAACATTGAATGCTTTCACAGCGGCTGACAGTGTTTTAATTCCAATTCAAACTGAATTTTATGCCTTGGAAGGTGTTAGTCAACTCGTTAAGACGATTACAATCGTGCAACAAACATCTAATAAAGACCTTGTAATTGAGGGTGTGTTGCTTACCATGTTTGATGGACGTACTAATTTGTCTGTCCAAGTGGCAGATGAGGTAAAATCGTTCTTTGGTACTAAGGTGTATAAAACAATTATTCCTCGAAATGTTCGCCTCAGTGAAGCACCAAGTTATGGGGAACCGATTATTGTGTATGATCCGAAATCAAAGGGTGCAGCTGTTTACACTAAATTAGCTAAAGAGGTTATTCGAGATTCTAAGAAAACGAAATAATTGGTATAGAATAGACTAAATAAATATGATTATGTAATGTAAGCACAAACTGTATATTGGTTTGTGCTGCATTTTATATATGCGGTGTGAAAGTACTAATAGATTGGGGATTATTATGGCGATGAAACAGAATAAGGAACGTAAAACATTGGCAGCAATGATGGGAGAACAGTCCATAGAGACGGCTTTACCTGAACGTGAAGTTCACGAGTTGCCTATAGGGGATGTGATTCCTAATGAGGATCAACCACGTAAGAATTTTGATGAACAAAGTTTAGCTACTTTGGCTGAATCTATTAAGAATTTAGGTATCTTTCAACCAATCGTCGTTCGTAAGCAAAAGGATAAATACCAAATCGTAGCCGGTGAGCGCCGCTATCGCGCTGCATTGATGGTGGGCTTAGAAACAGTACCTGTAGTTGTAAAAAATTATAATACAGAGGTAATGACAGAAGTCGCTTTGGTAGAAAATCTCCAACGTGAAGGTCTGGATCCGATTGAAGAAGCTTTAGCGTATCAAGGTTTGATGAATACGTATAAGCAAACTCAGGAGATGATTTCTGCACGACTTGGACGTAGTCGTTCTTATATTGCCAATATGATGCGCCTTTTGAAATTAGCTGCATCTGTTCAAAAAGATTTAATTGAAGGCGATTTAACTGTTGGTCAAGCTCGACCTTTGTTGGCTCTACGTAGTGCAGCGCAACAAGTAGAAGCAGCAGAGCGCATTAAAGAGGGCGAATTAAGCGCCCGCCAAGCAGAGCAGCTCGTGAAAGCCATGATGTCTAAAAAGACTAAGTCTAAAGACACTACAGAGCCACATGATACAGCTGAGGTTCGCGCATTGGTAGATCGTTTAAAATTGAGCCTAGGTTCTCCAGTATCTATTAAATTTAGAGCTGGTAAGAAGGTACAAGGTAAAATTGAAATTGCCTTTAGCTCTGAAACTGAATTAGAACGTCTTATTGCGTATATGGATGCTCAGGAGAGCACAGAACATGAAGAAACAATGGAGTTTCGCGTATAATGGAACAAACACCAAAGGCGAATCGCGTACACATCGGATTTTTTGGCCGTTGTAATGCGGGTAAGTCGACCTTAATTAATATGCTAACGGATCAACCAGTATCCCTCGTGTCTGAGGTGGCAGGCACTACGACTGATCCTGTTAGCAAATCTATGGAAATATTGCCTCTAGGTCCTGTGGTCATTACCGATACGGCGGGTATTGACGATACATCGGAATTGGGCGCTCTTCGCATTGAAAAATCCGAAGAAATTATCAAAAGAATCAATCTCGCTGTCTATGTGTTACGTAATGATGAAGCGCCCACTGCTGATGATATGATGTGGCTTAACAAGTTGAAACAAAACAATGTACCTGTCGCATTATTCATCAATGAAATTAACGCTTTTGATAGTGAAAGCACTCATGATAATGATAGCAATAGTAATGATACTAACCTAAATTATGTAGATGCGTATTCCGATTTGTCAGCTATTGCCACTGTCGTAGGCTCTACGGATTTTACATCGAATCGTGATCGTCTTACATTGCTTGATTTGCTAGGAGGGTTAACACCGCTCGATGTAGAAGGCGAGCAATCTCTATTACAAGGGTTAGTTGATCCAGGGGATACTATCATTTTGGTATGTCCTATTGATTCGGCGGCTCCAAAGGGTCGTCTAATCTTGCCTCAGGTTCAGACAATTCGTGAGATTTTGGACCATAAAGGCCTTGCCTTGGTGTGCCAAACAGAAGAGCTACCGACCATGCTCAGTAAGCTTTCACAAAAACCAAAACTCGTCATTACCGATTCACAAGCCTTTGAAGCGGTGAATGCGTTGACGCCTGCGGATATTCCATTAACATCATTTTCCATCTTAATGGCTCGGTTCAAGGGAAAATTGCAGGATTTAGTAACGGGGGTGAAAGTCCTTAACAACTTGAAACCTGGTGCGCGTGTTCTCATCAGTGAGGGCTGCACACATCGTCGCCAGTGCGATGATATTGGGACCGTTAAAATTCCGATGTGGCTTAAAAAGAAGGGGCATACGGATCTACAGCTTGAATTTACCAGCGGTGGTGCGTTCCCTAAGGATGTGAGCGGTTATGATCTTATCATCCATTGCGGGGCTTGTATGTTGACGCGTCGCGAGGTGTTACGGCGCATTGATTGTGCCGTTGTGCAAGGCACGCCTATTGTGAATTATGGTGTACTTATTGCGTCATTACATGGTATACTAGAACGTGCTATTAGTCCGTTTATGGACGAATTAGATAGAAAGGGTTTTGAATGTTAGAATCTATACAACCCTATATCGCTGTATTAGGATGCGCATTAGCCGTTATTTTATTGGTATATTGCATTATCCTACACATTAGATTAGGGAGCTTAACGAAGAAATTCAATTTCTTCATGCAAGGTGAAAATGGGGCTAGCCTAGAACGTAAACTTTCAGTAGAAATCACTGAAATTCGCGAGGCCGCAAAGGGATTGCAGGATATGATTGAGGAACAAACTCAAATTCGCAATATTCAAGGCAACACATTGCAAAAAATCGGATTTAAGAAGTATAATGCATTTGATAACATCGGCAACGATTTGTCCTTTGCCCTTACATTGCTTGATGGCAATAATAATGGGGTTTGCATTTCCAGTATCTATGGCCGAAATGACTCGCGTATTTTCAGTAAACCAATTGTGAAAGGTAAAAGTCTCGTTAATCTTTCACAAGAGGAATTAGAAAGTTTAAATGAAGCGCTTGGGGAACGTACGAATGAGGAAGCGTTAGCGAGCGTTATCCATTCTCAATAGGCAAATTGCTTTGTCATGTTCATATAGAGCGCACATGCATGATGAGTTGAGGAATGATTAAAAGTAAGGAAGGCATTTTGAAAGTACCAAGTATTTTGAGTTCTGTAGTGTCTCAGAATGGTGATAATTGCACCATTACATTGAGTCATAAACAAGCGAAGATTGTAGCTGTAGTGGCCGTAATCTTATTTGTAGTAGCACTTGTTTTATCCATTTGGGGCATTGCACGACAAGCAGAAATCGTTCAATTGCGTCAACAAACACAATTGCAAACAGAACAACTAAAACTGTTACAACAAAAAACAGAAGTGTTGGATAAGAAAATCCAAAACTTAAATCAAATTAGTGAAGAAAACAAACAAATGTTGAAGGGTGCTGAGTCCGGCACACCATCTCAAGGTGGTAGCGATGGCTCTGGCCCAAAGCAGGAAGCCGCTAGTGATGAGACGAGTCCCACGCTAAATGCGGCGCAACTTTCAGCAAGACTATCTAAATTAGATAAGGATGCGCAAAAATTATTGGTTAGCTTCTACACGATGCGAAACATATTGCGCGATGGTGGGGCTCAAGACATCGCTGCATTGCAACAATTGAACTACACCACAGGTTCTGGTGGATATACGAATAGTACAACGCCAAGCATCTGGCCAAGTAAGGGTGTTATTACATCCCCTTATGGCAGCCGTGTCGATCCTGTGACCGGTGCTGCTAGCGCATTCCACGAAGGTGTCGATATCGCTGACGATTACGGCACACCTATCGTTGCTACTGCGGCGGGTACCGTAACATTTGCAGGCTATACCGAAGGCGGTTATGGTAACCTCGTAGAAATCGATCATGGCAACGGATTTGTGACTCGCTATGGCCACAATAGCGCCGTTCTCGTTACACCGGGCATGACCGTAAAACAAGGCCAAGTCATCGCCCTTATGGGTAGTACTGGTAAAAGTACTGGCGCACACGTACATTACGAAGTACGGATTAATGGGTCCGCGGTTGATCCCATGGTATTTTTGCCAATTAGTAATTAAAACTTAATAGAGTCGATAGACCCCTCCAGAAAATGATACGCTACTGCGCTTACGCGGAGCCCGAAATCATTTTCCGGAGGGGTCTATCTTTTTCTATTCAAATTTAGCAAGCTAATTGGCATAAAATACCATTGTACAACTTAGCATAAGGGAGAGCCCGAAGTCATTTCCGGAGGGGTCTATCTTTTTTCTATCTAAATTTAGTTGACTAATTGGCATAAAATACCATTGTACAATTTAGGATAAAGAAGTGTACGAGATTGGCTAATATATGCCTTATAAAAAAATAGAACAGGCGTGTTCTAATTCTGAGTACCTAATATATGTGCCCTAAAAAATAGAACAGGCGTGTACTAATTCTGGGGACCTAGTATATGTGTTTTAAAATAGAACAGGTATGTACTAATTTTGAAGATCTAGTATATGTGTTTTAAAAATAGAACAGGCGTGTACTAATTCTGAGGACCTAGTATATGTGTCTTAAAAAATAGAACAGGCCTGTTCTATTTTTTAAGACACACTATAAGGAACCTATGTAACAAGTATTCATTACATCTCTTTCTAAACGGCTGGGTTGGTAGTAATTCATATACCATAATTGGTACATGTTTATATACTGGTGGTATAGATATCACATGTGGGATAATCCTTTTGGGTTGATAATAATATCTATTGGATATTGTATTGGTGTCTATTATTTTATAAGCATACATTATTGAAGTGCTAGATAGTAAGATGATGATGGGGTTCTAAATCCGACTTTGGCCCTGCGAAGGCCGAAGGCCGTAGTCAGACCCGGCCGGTGGAGGATTTAGGACCCCATCATCATCTTGTTTGGCACCAATGTGTAGGTAATATAATTAATGGATCAATAGATATTATTATCTTATGCATAATTAGGATTGTCTTTCATGTGATATCTATTCCTTTTCGTCTATAAATATTGTACAATTATGGTATATGAACGGAGGTATATCTATGAAGGCCTATGTACAAGTTTATACCGGCGAAGGCAAGGGTAAAACGACGGCTGCGATCGGCCTCGCTATACGAGCTATAGGCGCTGGCAAAAAAGTTTTATTTTTACAGTTTATGAAGTCTAAAGTGTATAGTGAACATAATATTTTACCGACCCTCAAAAATATTACATTAGAAACTGTAGGTAAACCGTTTTTTATCATCAAGGAAGGCATGAAGAGCAAGGATGAGCTCGCCAAATGGGGTGATGAGGTGGTTGTATTTGAATCGGGAAATCCGCCTAAGGATTATGTAGCGCTCATTGAAAAGGGCTATGAACGCGCGTTAGAGGCTGTATCTAGCGGCGACTATGATTTGGTGGTTCTCGACGAATATAACATGGCTTTGTTCTTTGAACTCATTGATTGGAAAAAAACGGAGGCTCTATTAGAGGCTCGTAATCCGGAAACCGAAGTGGTGTTTACGGGGCGTGGGGCACCGCAAGAACTTCTTGATGTGGCCGATCTTGTGACGGAAATGAAGGAAGTTAAGCATTATTACATGCAAGGTGTAATGGCTCGCAAGGGCATTGAAAATTAGAGTATACTTTCACAAATCCCATAACCTAAGGAGGTGATGTGGTTGAGTATAGTCGCTATTGTGGCACTCGTCGTAGTGCTTCTCATCGTAGCGCTGATCATGATTATCCTACTAACGCCAATCACATATAGCATCGAATGGAACGGCAGGACGCCGTACCGCGTAGAATTGTCGGTCAAATGGCTGTGGCGCGTATTATCGTTGCATCTCGCATATTTTCAGGGCAAACCATTTTTTAAACAACTTTATGTATTAGGTATGCAGAAAATAGGCCCTGTGAAAGAATACGACGAATGGATTCAACAACGGGTTGATGACGAATATCAGAAGGCTGTTGACGAATTTGAAAATGATCCGATGGCTGCGCAGGCGGAAGCGATGATGAAAGCCATGCAAGGCGGTGGCCAGGGCGGTACTGAACCGACTGAGCCGACGACCGCTGGTGCTTCTGGTGAAAGCCTAGATGCTACGCGCAGTACAGGGCAAACATCAGATGCACAAGGTAAACAGGTTCGCGTTGAACGTGTTGATGCATCTAAGGATGATAATAAGGGTGCTGAAGCGCGGGCTGCACAATATGATTCAATTCGCGATAACCCGACGATGAAACCTGATGATGAAGTGGTGGAAAAGGTCACTTTCAATAGTGATGGCACCGTAAAAGAGAAGGTATTTACGAAAATAGACGGCTTAAAAGATAGCGTAAAATCGCGCTTTCAAAAACCAGATCCTAATGATCCGGTGGCTAGCTTTAAATCGAAAATCCCGACCTTTTGGTTCATGAAACATGTGACGAATACGGAATTGTGGCGTCAATTATTGCTTGTTTCTAAGCGGTGTTATGACCATTCTAAACCACGAGATATCGCTGTAGAAGGGCGTATCGGCATCGGTGATCCTTTTAAGGGCGGCATGCTTGCTTCGATGTTGTACAGTATCTGGCCTGAACAGGCTGAACATATCGAGATTGATTATTTGAATTGGCATTTAGAAGGTTGCGGCCACATTAAAGGGCGCATTATTCTAGGCGCGTTGGCATGGCACGGCACGCGATTCGTGCTTTCACAACCAATGCGTGCACTCATAGCTGAAACGATCAAGGTCGTTTGGGTTAAGCGCAAAGAAAAGAAAGAATTAGAACGATTGAAAGCGGAACAAGCCGCTAACGCATAGTTGACATCAGTGGAGGTACTACGATGGAGAACAGTAACGTAAAAGAAAATTTAGAAGTCCTTTTTGAGAAGTTCAAAAATATGATTAAGGTGGAAACTGTAGTAGGTGAAGCGGTGCAAATCGGCGATACTACATTGGTTCCATTTGTGGACGTAACATTTGGTTTCGGCACTGGCACAAACCATAACACATCTGGCAAGAATCATGAATGTGGCGGCGGTGGCGGCGGCGCTCGCATGGAACCAAGCGCTGTGCTCGTGATCAAAGGCGAACGCATCGAGTTGTTCAACATTAAAGGCAATCCTTACAGCAATAGCTTTGATCGCCTTATCGGCTTGGTGCCTGACCTCGTGTCCAAATTGAAATCCGATAAATACATCTATCTTAATGACGAACAATAATAGATAGTAAATTTTTAATAAGGGTTCATGATGAATTCATGGGCCCTTATTATTATTTAATAGTATACAATTTAATTATTAGATGCTATATCTCATCTATGATTTTTGAGGGTTTTTACTTGTGAAAGCAAGTTAGATTTGATATAGTAAAAATAGTGCATTACATGTTTGTGTAATGGAACTTTACTGTTCAGGAGGATCTCAAATGAAATTAACTAAAAAATTGACAACATTAGCTATTGTTGGTGCTATCTCCGCTACCACTGCTGTGGCAAGCGCTGCTAACATTGGTTTGGTGCAAATGAGTCAAGTTGTAAATAGCTATCCTGGTTACGGTGCACTCGACATGAAAATGCAACAAGTAGATGCACAATACCGTCCACAAATTGAAAAGAAAATGCAAGAAATTGACAAAATTAAAGATCAAGCTCAAGCAGAAGCAGAATTTAATAAATCCGTAGCTCCATTGTTACAAAAAGAAAATGACGAAGTGAATAAAATTGCACAACCAATGATGCAAAACATTCACAACGCTATTGAATCCGTTCGCGTTGAAAAGAAAATGGACGTTGTATTAGACGATCCATACACAATCCGCGCAGCTGATGCAAATAGTAACGTTGAAAATATTACAGATGAAGTAATTAAACGTCTAAAAAAATAATATCTTATCTAGCGTTTTAACGTGTGGTAAAAGGGATACCCCTCTGAAAGCCTCCACCGGCCGGGTCTGTTCCTTCGGAACAGGGCCAAAGTCGTTTTCAGAGGGGTATCCCTTTTTTCGCTAATCTCTTTGGATAAAATATTATTTTTTAGACTGTAGGGGAAAAGGAGCAAGTCGTTTTTCGAGCGGGGGCTGTTTTCCTCTATCGAAGATAGATATTAATTTTTTCAGACAGTAGGGGGAAGGGCCAAAGTCGTTTTCAGAGGGGTATCCCTTTTTTCGTTAATCTCTTTGAATAAAATATTATTTTTTTAGACTAAGGACCAGGGAGACGCAGGGTGTTTTGTGTTGGCTTGTTATGGTATGATTTAGTTGTAATTGAGGGCGGCAAAGGAGGTTTTGTAGATGTCTTTTATGCAGGTTTGTTGGAGTTTGATGCGGTATCCGCGATCTAAGGGGATTCCGTATATTATGGAGAATGGTACGTTTGATCAAGCTCTAGTTTTTATGTTGCGTTTGTTTGGCATTATGCTTGGTTTGTCGGTGGTGGAAAATGGTATCATATTTCTTATCACGCCTGTAACTGTGTTAGATACGATTATATCGATTTTAGGCTTTGTTTTTGCCTGGTTTTTCCTAAAAGGGCTTTGGTTGATATTGGCCCATTTTTATGTGAAAGCTACTAGTAATCGTGATCTTATGTTTAAGGATACGTTCATGGCCGTTTCGTATGCGATGGCTTTTGATTTACCTATAACCATATTGTCCTTACTCGGTGCGGTACTTGTTATTATATTGAGCCTTGCCGGAGCGGGTATGATTGCGTTCGGAGTTCAATCTATTTTGGGCCTAATCGCATTTGTATTAGCTATATATTATATGCTTTGCTCCCTTGGACTCTACCGTCAGATGTTAAAGACCACATCAATGCATATTATTATCATTGCTATTGTATATACTGTACTTTTAATAAGTGCATCTATGATGTTACGAGTATAGGTGAAAGTTATTTCATAAATATTAAACAATACAATACGTGAAAGCAAAAAAACGAGCTTAGAATGAATCCAGGCTCGTTTTATTTTATGTGCTAAATGGGCAGATAAAGAATTTAGTATTTTATTTAGTCAATCGATAGCTCATGTCGAGGAGCATTTTTATTCTTTCAGTAGGCACAGAGCCATCCAAAGAAACGGTTAGCCAATTGGCCTTATTCATATGATAGGCTGCGTATATGCCTGGTTCCTTACGAAAGGCACCAATCATGGTGGGCTCGCATTTGATGTTTAACACATCGATAGGCCTAATGCTTGACCAGCCTAATTTATCGGTAGTAATGTTCATGACTAGAGCGAACCATTTATGATTACTTTGATGGCGGTACACCTTATAATGCGGGAACTGCGTCCAAGGCGTATTGGTGGTAGTATCCTCAAATTGATTGTGAATATAGGTTTCTAAATCTTCGCGTGTCATGTAAATCCTTCTTTCTCTCTTATATAATTAGTATATTCTCTTATGAAAGCAACTGCAAGCGAAAATACTATATTCTATAGAAATACAGTTATAAAATTAAGATATTAGGACTAAGAATGTAAAAAAACACCTATATATGGTAATAGTTACTGTTTTATGTAACTTACCACTTATAGGTGTTTTTTATATATAGACACTAAGGAGAGGAGGAGGTCATATCTATATAATCTTATTCAGGTTTATGAACGAGGTTTACGATGAATTCGCTATCTTCAACAAGCGTTGCTTGAATGTAGTTATCGCCATTAAATTCGAGAACTTCACCTGGTACGAGTACATGTTCTTCTGTTTCGTTAAGGAATACTTGAACAGTGCCCTTTACAACAGTAAAGATAACATTGGCTTCAGGATGATTATGTTTTTCTACCTTTTCACCTGCTTTGCCACCTTTTTTTACGATTACGTAGTTAGGGCCTTGGAATAATAAACCTAGATCTTTTTTTACTGTGCCTGCCATGATGCTGCACCTCCTATATTTGAAAGTATATGAGTAATGATTTATCTTATGGTTCTATTATAACTGATATTTCTTATCAATTCTGTGTCTATAGCTACACTTTTGAAAGTAATTTAAAAATAGAACAGGCCTGTACTATTTTTAAGACACATATACTAGGTCTCTAGAAATAGAACACGCCTGTTCTATTTTTTAAGACACATATACTAGATCCCCAGAAATAGAACACTCCTGTTCTATTTCATAGGATACACTATATATGTCCAAAAGTATTTGTATTAACAATAATTTTTGTGAATACAAATTTTAGACATGGACAAAAACGAGCGTAAAAGCGAACGAAAAAATTTACGTTCGTTTTTACGCTCGTTTTATGATATATTATATAAAAAGGTGGGTGATAATATGCGAGAAACAAAATCTTTAGAGTTTAAAGAAACAATAACCAATACATTTCTAAAAACGGTAAGTGCTTATGCTAATTATGGAACAGGAAAGATTCAATTTGGTATAAAGGATGATGGAGCGATTATTGGTATAGAAAATCCTAGAGAGGCATGTTTAGCCATTGAAAATAAGATTAATGATACTATTAATCCAATTCCTAATTTTAGATTGGAGATTGATGATAGTACGAATGTTATAACCTTAACAGTAGAAAAAGGAAAAGATACTCCATACTTTTATAATGGAAAATCATATAGACGTAGTGATAGTGCATCCATACCTGTAGATACGATTGAATTGAAGCGATTGGTTATGGAAGGAGAGAACCTTTCCTATGATAGCTTAGTTTCTAAACGTCAGGACTTACAATTTACTGTATTAGAAGAGGCTTGTAAATCTATAATGGGGATTTCTGCTCTAACACGGGATTTACTAATTACGTTAGAATTATATCGTATGAATGAAGGCTATACTATTGCAGGTGAGTTACTAGCTGATGAAAATTCTTTTCATGGTGTAGATATGGCTCGTTTTGGAGAATCTATTAATGTTTTTTTGGAAAGAAATACAATTGAACATACATCGTTATTGAACTGTTATAACGAAGCATTAACTATGTATCGTCGTTATTATCAATATAGTGAAATCGAGGGCTCCTTTCGCAAACGATATGAGCGTATACCTGAGACTGCTTTCAGAGAAGCTATTGCTAATGCATTGGTCCATCGTGCTTGGGATATACCAACTCACACAAAAATTTCTATGTTTGATGATCATATTGAAATTGTATCGCCAGGAGGCTTACCAAAGGGGCTAGGAAAAGATCAATATTTAGAGGGGCAAATTTCTATTCTTAGAAATCCTATTATTGGGAATGTTTTTTTCCGACTTGAAATTATTGAGCGATATGGTACTGGTATACAACGTATTCAGGAGGCTTATAAAAATAGTGTTAAAAAGCCTAAATTTGATATTTCCAATAACTCAATAAAAATTATTTTGCCAGTTATTGAAAAAAATATCGATAAACTAACCATTGATGAGAAGAAAATATATAATATTCTACAATTTAAGGCATTATCTTCTGGGAAATTAGTAGAGAATACTGGATTTGGGAAAACAAAGGTATTACAAATTGTTAATAAATTAGTGAAATCTGGTTTTTTAAGGAAACAAGGATCTGGGCGCAGTACCACATATACAGTTGAGTAATTATAAATTATAAATCATGACAAAAAACGCGAGCGTAAAATTTTACGTTCGCGTTTTCGTTCGTTTTTCGTCCGTTTTAGCGAACGAAATAGTATTTATTTTTTAGCGATTGTATATAATCGGGTGCCATTGTCTTCGGTGGTGATAAGCTCGAATTCAGGATCGATAGCTTTCACAAAGGCCTCGAACCATGTTTGGTATGCGAGCATCATGAATTTAGGGTCTACGCCTGCAGTGCGCCAGTAGCCAGCTTGTAAGCGGTGGTCGCCGACCCATGTGAAACGGTCAGCGCTGTCCTCAACGATTTGGTCGCCGCCGTCGCAAGGCATGCCGTTTACATAGAAGTTTTGAAGGGCGTTGTAGATGGCTGGCGCCGTATGTTCTTCGAGGCTATCTTGGGCCACAACGCCGCATGCTTGACCTTGTACAGCGAAGGCATCGAGAATAGCGGTTACTACGTGAATAGCGTTTTCGTCGGCATTTGTATCGAGCATGTCTTTGATGAAAGCCGCTTCGCGCACGGATGCTATGTTGATTTGGTTGGAGAGCCAGCCGTGAATGTTGTTGTGGTCGATAATGTTTTCCAATGGAATGCTAGGGTTAATTGGTTCGCCGTATGTATCTACGGAGATAGAATGTAATTCCTCAGCAAGGTCATCTACGACCTTTGTCGTTTTTTCAAGAATTAAGTTTTCACGCTCTACGAGCAATTGGATTTTGCGGTATAACCAGTAGTGAATGTGGCCTAAAAATGCGGACATGTGGAACTCCTTTATATTAATTATGCACCTTTGCGGGCAGTTTCTAGTTTGTTAAGTAAATCGTACACGTTGACGCCGTGGATTTCAGCGGCTTGCCATAGTGGTTCCATCGTAGAGGATGGACAACCGAGGCAACCCATGCCGATGCTTTGTAGTACAGGTACTGTATTTGGATAGATGTCCACGATATCGCGGATGATTGTATCCGGTGTAATTGGTTGACCTGGTTCAAGGCGTGGCGTCTCAACCTCTGGATCATTGCCGTGACCTGGCAAGTTAACAATAGGTTCCGCTGCTTTTACTTCTGTAGGAGCCCCTTCAAGGTCGCCTAGTACAGCTTCTTTGAAAGCCTCTAAGCCGATGCGGTCGATGAATTCACCCATTCTTTCGATTTGTGCATTTGCTTTGTAATATTCGATGATGCGGTCCACAAGTGCAAGAGCTTCTTTTTCTGTTGTTACCTCTGCAATGAGGTCGCCAATGCGTGGATGCGCACCGCCGCTGCCGCCAGCGTAGACGCTCCAGCCCTCAACAGAACCGATAACGCCAACGTCCTTCATGCGGCTTTCAGTACAAGAATTAATGCAGCCGGACACGCCGATTTTCATCTTGCTAGGCATTTCTTGGGACAAATATTTGCGTTCCAATTGCATGCCAAGATGCACACTGTCTTGTTTAGCCCGTTTGCAGAACGTTGTGCCTGGGCAAATCTTGACGCTGCGCACGCGGTTGGACACCATGTACGCCGGTTCCATGCCGAGCATGTCCCACGCTGCGTCTACGTCCTCAGCTTTCAAATTCGTAATCATAATGCGTTGGCTGCCAGTTAGTTTAAGAATAGCGCCAAATTTGTTCGCCACATCAATGTATTTTTGCAATTGATCTGGTTGAATAAAACCCGCTGGAATGCGCGGTGTAATAGCATAACGGCGTTGGCCGTTTTTAATTCGTTGTAAATTTCCTGCGATTTGAGCCATTGTAATCCCCTCTAAATTGTAATGAACTACTTATATTCTATCATATATTTTCACTGTGAAAGTCTCTATTAGCACATGCTAGAGATGATGCGTTTCGACGGTGATGTACGTCCAAACGACACATGTTCTAGAGAGCTAGTAAGAGCTCGTTATGAAATGATTGTTATCATCATTTCAAATTACATATACTAGTATAATTCATTTTACAATAAAATAATGTGTCCCAAGCTACAAAAAAGCAAAAATTTTTGGCACTGTTTCACGTGAAACTAAATACAAAAGTACGGCCCTAAACCTTGATTTGGGGTCGTTTTTTCAGGGGTAAAAATATTATTCCTCTTTTTGAAGCGAATTTGCTTGTCACGAGCCTCCTTTTGGAATGTATATAGGTGAAAGGAGGTGATCAGATGGCTGAACTAAAACGCACAAAGTTAGTGTTACGTTTTAATATTGGTACGGAAGAAAAACCGAAGTACAAAGACGTCACTTTCACACGCGTCGCTGAAGAAGCTACTGATGATGCGGTCAAAATCGTCGGTACCGCATTGGCTGGTCTCTATGAGAACACCATTGCTGACGTAATACGCGTCAACGAAGTATCCCTTGGTCATTAATGTGCTTTCACTCATAATAGTTAGCACATAATGGCTGCGTGAAGGTTCGTAGTAATCCAAACCCTATGGACCTATCGCGATCATTCCCATCCTTATGTATATGAATTAGAAAGGAGTGCCCAACATGGCTGATAAACGTGTGGTATATCTTAAATTTGCTACAGTCGATGGTAAAAGCGCATCGATCACAATTAGTGGACCTCGCACTGGCCTTACTTTGGAACAAGCTAAAACGGCAGCTAATGCGCTAGTAGCGAACAAGGTAATCTTAGGCTCTGGCGACGCTCCATTGGCAAGCTTTACCTCTGCCAGTGAAGTATCTACGCAAAGTAAAGATTTGCAATAAAACAACATATCGCTAATGCATAGATGACTCTATCGCATCTGTGCCTAGCATAACTATCGCTGTTATGCGATGAATATCTTATCCCTGGTCATATGATAGCCTCGGAACCTGTCATATGACGCCTCCCAGCGGGCCGCTCTTCGGAGTGGCTCGTTTTGTTGTATAATGAACATAGAATTATCTTGATGTAGGAGGAACGATGAAGGTTCTATACGATACAATTTTGAAAGCAACTTATACAGGCCGTCCCAATCGTTTTGTGGTGACCTTAGATCTTAATGGTGAAAGCGTACTTGCTCATTTACCAAATCCAGGTCGTATGTGGGAACTGTTATTTACAGGTGTTACGATGTATATCGTGCCCCACGACAAGCCGGATGCAAAAACGAAGTACCGCGTTGTAGGCATTGAGCGTGACGGTATAGTTATCATGCTTGATACGAACTACAGCAATGATGTGGCTCAGCATTTGATTGAGAATAAACTCATTCCTGGCTGGGAACAATGGCGTGTTGTACGTCGCGAATATACGGTAAAACTACATGGGGCGACATCACGCTTTGATTTACTCCTCACTAACGACGATGGTGAAGAATTCCTATTAGAGGTTAAGTCCTGTACCTTGTTCTCCAAGACCGGTGCCATGTTCCCCGATGCTATTACAGAACGGGGACGTAAGCATTTATTGCACTTACGGGAACTACAAAATGAAGGCTATCATACGGGCGTATTATTCCTTGTACAATGGAACCAAGCCAAATGGTTCTTGCCAGATTATCATACGGATTTAGAATTTGCCACGACCTTTAAAGAAGTGGCCCCATTCCTCGACTGGAAAGCCGTTGCTGTGGCGTGGGATGAGACTTTCACCATGCCTACTGTGACGCGCGAATGTACCTATCCGAGCTATGTTCTCGACAGCGAAGCGTACGATAGCGGCGTATACATCATGGTGATGCACCTTGACCATGAACTAGATCTCGAAATCGGATCTAAGGGCATGATGCATTTTAATGCAGGGTATTACATGTATGTCGGCTCCGCCAAGGCGAACCTTACGAAACGCATCGAGCGCCATAAGAGAAAACGCAAGAAAATGCACTGGCACCTCGACTATTTCCGCGGCCACTGCGAAATGATAGCGGCCGTGCCCATTCGCACAAGTGGACTTCCCCTTGAAAGCTGGAGTCTTATTCATGAGCCATATCCATCCATGCCGAGCATGCCAGACCCCGATGTAGACGTGAGCGTCGAATGTGCGTTGGCTGATGCGGTGCGTGCCATTTCCGAGTGGGACGTGCCAAAATTTGGCTGCTCCGACTGTGATTGCACGAGCCATTTGTTTGGTATGACTGCAAATCCAATACATAATAAGGCCTTTATGGACGTGGTAGAAGAATTTAGAATGAATCAACTGGATTCCATAATTGTTGAGAATTAATAAAGTAGCATATTTGAGATGTGTTAGTAGTTATTTCCAAAATGGAAATAACTACTGATGATATGCTGATAAAAGGACGTGTAAATCAATTTGATTTGCACGTCCTTTTTAGGTATTGGAATCTCTATATGAAGTTTATTTTTCTTCGATGATTGTAGAATGTTTCTTTTGCGTTTCTTTCATAATGATTGCTACAACTACGAGTACAGCTTCAAAAGTAACAACGACGATGTCTAGCGCAATCATATGGCCCCATGTGCTCGTGAGCCAACCCATGAATGGACCTGAGAAGAAAGAGAGGAAATAACTAGAAGCGCCTACAAGACCTGTAGCAAGACCAATTTGTTTATGGCTAACACCATCTTGTGCGATGGTATATCCAAGTACATAAATGGCATGAAGACCGATACCCATAATAGCACCGATAATATAAAGAAGTATGGTTGTTTTAGGGATAAAGTGGAAAATTAGAATGCCGCAGATTGCATTTAATAGTGCTAAGGCGATAATAGTTGGCTTACGACCAAATTTATCTGCGAAGAAACCGAGTACAACGCCAGATAAACCGACGATACCATACACCATGCCTAAGAATTGTCCTGCTTCAGCGGCACTAAAACCTTTGAAGGTCATGAATAGGTATGGTCCCATGGAGGCAAAGCCCCAATATGGAACGATATTTAGAATTTGAATGGCAACAGCGAGCCACACGATTTTGTTTGTGCCGACCGCTTTCACAGCTTCAACGAGATGCATGCCCTTAACATCGGTGGATACGTCAGTGTATTTTTTACGGAATCCAAAGAACAGCAAGATACCGAATGCTATGGTAACGAGACCGATGTTAAATAGACCTTGTGTCCATTCTCCTGTTTGTGAAAGATTATATCCATAGTATGTAGGGCCTACATAGGCGCCGATGGCATAGAAGGTCATCATGAGGCCGTTTAACATGGCCCGGGCAGCTGGAAAGATGGATCCAGCTACAGAGTACATAACAATATTCCAAATACCTTCTGCCATGCCGAAAATAGTACGAGCTAGACCAACCTGAATGACATCACTAGCTTTTGTTACGATGGCGGTCATGATACCTAGGAAAACCATGCTTGATACAAGCAAGCGTTTGCGTCCCAATTTATCGGCTAGGTATCCAGCGGGAATATCGATGAGCGCTTGGCCTAATGTGAAAATAGTACCTAATGTACCGACTTGGATTGGCGTTAATGCTAATTGCGCAGCGATGGCTTTTAAACCGACACCAAAGGATAAACGGTTTGCTGAATAAAAGGCATAACCTATAGCTAGTAGCAATAATTGTATCCAGATAATGGCTGGAATCTTGGGTAAGTGAAATTTTGAATTCTGATTATCCATATGTATCTCCTCTCTGTACATTCTATTTATAAAAGTCCATAGAATATAGAATAATGAATAAAAACAAAATTATTGTAACAAGGATAGATATATTTTTAAATAGGTAATTACTATGGTGCAGGTATTCAATTCATAGTCGGATATTAGATTTATATTCATAATTATGTTTAGGGATTATAATCCCTAAACGGATAAAAATATTGGTGAATTGGGATTACAATCCTTAAACTGATCAAAGTGATGCGGAATTGGGATTATAATCCCTAAATATATATATGTGAAATAAAATCTGTAAGAATTAAAGTAGGCTTTTACTAAAAATCCTGATAACAATAGCGCTAAACCCACAAAAATGCTATAATAATATGATGAATTGTAATCAGTGTTAGTAAAATGAGGTGAGATTGTGGCAGACCAACAATGGTCCCATGGGAATATTCATCCCGTTCAGATTGATAAAGAAATGAAGAACGCCTATATCGATT